>TARA_B110000914_G_scaffold43258_1_pt1 | contig 11264 bp, 5 predicted proteins | sample TARA_B110000914 | Tara Oceans TARA_B110000914 (sample SAMEA4397983) | marine metagenome | biome: Polar Biome; feature: [MES] marine water layer (ENVO:01000295) within the mesopelagic zone...; material: water (ENVO:00002006), including particulate matter (ENVO:01000060) such as......
CAGGCTGGTGCAGTTTTCGAAGGCACTTTCCCCGATGCTGGTGACACCGTCTGGGATCATGATGCTCGGCAGACTGCTGCAGCTGGAGAAGGCTCTATCCCCGATTCTAGTAACGCCATTACCAATCGTGATGCTCGTCAGGCTGGTGCAGCCGTTGAAGACAGAAGTCCCGATGCTAGTGACACCGTCTGGGAGCGTGATGCGCGGCAGGCGGGTGCAGTTGTAGAACACCTCGTCCCCGATGCTGGTAACGCTGTCTGGGATCGTGACGCTGGTCAGACTACTGCAGCCGTTGAAGGCAGAAGTCCCAAGGCGGGTGACGCTATCGGGGATCGTGATGCTCGTCAGGCTGCTGCAGTTGTAGAACACGTCATCCCCGAGGCGGGTGACGCTGTCTGGGAGCGTGACGCTCGTCAGGCGATTGCAGTTGTAGAACGCCCGCCCCCCGATGCTGGTGACACCGTCTGGGAGCGTGATACTCGTCAGGCTGGTGCAGTCTTCGAACGCATTATCCCCGATGCTGGTGACGCTCTCAGGGAGCGTGATGGTCGTCAGGCTGCGGCAGACAAAGAAGGCACCAACTCCGATGCTGGTGACAGGATTACCTTCAATGGTATCGGGGATCACCAGTTCCCCAGAGGCTTTAGTATTACAATCGGTGATAGTGACCTCGCCGTCAGCTGTGGTGTAAGTCAGGTCACTGACATCCGCAGTGTGAGTAAGAGCGATCACAGTGAGCCCCTCCCAAATGTTCCCGATTCCTCCGAAACTATCGCCGAAGGCTGCTACTGTTACCACCGCATACGGCACAGAACCTCCATTTATTCCAACCCTAAGAAATGCGTTAGCACCCACGACGGGAGCGGCGCCCAGGAAGGTGATGCTGGTCAGGCGGGCGCATTGGGAGAAGGTATTATCCCCGATGCTGGTGACGCTGCTGCCGATGGTAATGCTCGTCAGGCTGCTGCAGTTGCTGAATGTGGAATTCCCGAGGCTGGTAACGCTATCAGGGATTGTGACGCTCGTCAGACTGCTGCAGCGCTCGAAGGCGTAATTCCCGATGCTGGTAACGCCATTACCAATCGTGATGCTCGTCAGACTACTGCAGTCAGAGAAGCTTCTATCCCCGATGCTGGTGACGCCATTACCAATCGTGATGGTCGTCAAGCTTCTGCAGTCGGAGAAGGCATCATCTCCGATGCTGGTGACACCGTCAGGAATCGTGATGCTCGGCAGGCTGTTGCAGTTGTAGAATGTCGAGTTCCCAATGCTGGTGACGCTGCTACCAATCGTGATGCTCGTCAGGCTGCTACAATCACGGAACGCGGCCGCACTGATGCTGGTGACACCGTCTGGGATCGTGATGCTGATCAGACTAACGCAGAACTGAAACGCACCGACCCCGATGCTGGTGACGCTGCTGCCGATGGTGATGCTCGTCAGGCTGCTGCAATTGTAGAATGTGGAGCTCCCGATGCTAGTGACGCCATCAGGAATCGTGATGCTCGTCAGGCTACTGCAATTGCTGAAGGCATTATTTCCGATGCGGGTGACACCATCAGGGATCGTGATGCTCGGCAGGCGGCTGCATCTAAAGAACGCCCGCTCCCCGATGCGGGTGACGCTGCTGCCGATGGTAATGCTCGTCAGAATTCTGCAGTCGGAGAAGGCATCATCCCCAATGCGGGTGACGCTGTCTGGGATCGTGATACTCGTGAGACTACTGCAGCCGTTGAAGGCAGAAGTCCAGAGACTTGTGACACCGTCAGGGATGGCGATGCTGGCCAGGCTATTGCAGTTGAAGAACGCCCGCTCCCCGATGCTGATGACGCTGTCGGGGATCGTGATACTCGTCAGGCTGGTGCAGTTGTAGAACACGTCGTCCCCGATGCTGGTGACGCTGTCTGGGATCGTGATACTCGTCATGCGGCTGCAGCCGTTGAAGACAGAAGTCCCGATGCTGGTGACACCGCCAGGGATCGTGATGCTCGTCAGGCGGCTGCAGAAGGCGAACACGTTGTGCCCGATGCTGGTGACGTCGTCAGGGATCGTGATGCTCGTCAGGCTTCTGCATTGAAAGAAGGCACGATCCCCGAGGCTGGTGACAGGACTGCCTTCAATGATATTGGGAATCACCAGTACCCCAGAGGCTGCAGTATTACAATCGGTGATGGTGACCTCGCCGCCAGTCGTAGTGTAAGTCAGATCACTGACATCAGCAGCGTAGAGAGGCAGGAACGCACAGACAAAGAGCGCAAGAAGAGCTTGGAGCGGTTTCATGATACCCCAGCCCTACCAAATATTCGCAGGCAGGGGAAGCAATCTATGATTCCCGCCCGCTCGCGAAGCTACTCAAGGCCAATGACTCACATTCTGAGCCACTGCCTTTTTTAGACCCACCTTGGTCAGACTAGAATCTACCCTCCGAAGCAATAGAGGCTCTTGGTCGTGCGCAGGTAAAGTTTGTCATCGAGGGGTATCGGCGTCGCGATAATCCCTCCTTCAAACGCGGCACTATGGAGCAATTTGAATCCTTCGGGTCCGATCTTGCCGCAAAAGAGAGTTCCATCCTCTCGTCCACAGTAGAGGAGATCTCCCGCTAGCACGGGCGAGGAATAGAAACTCGTGCTCGAGCGAGGAAGAGTCTCTTTCCAAATGTCCTTACCCGTTTTGAGATCGAGACAATGGATCACTCCACGGTCGGTGAGAAGATAGAGACGCCCCTTGTCCGCGACCGGAGAAGGGCAGTCCGCTCCGATCCCATTCCTCTCCCAAAGACGATGCGTCGCGGTAATGTCGCCTTTGCCACCAAGCTTGACTCCAGCTAAAAATTTCGTGCGACCGTAGGGCACCGCAGCAATGCCATCACTGAGTGCCGGTGAAGCAATCACTCGCCACATCGCCTTGTCATTGGGATTGAATCCGCCACAACTCCACACGGGCTTGCCGGTATTGGCATCGTGAGCTGTGAGATGGTCTGCTCCCCAGGTCACTAGGATCTGACGACCATCTTGATCGATAAGCTGAGGTGTGGTGTAGGCTTGATCGGTTTCTGCCTTGGTCTTGTAATTGCGATCTGATTTCCAGGCGATGGCGCCCGTCTTTTTGTCGCAAGCGACCAGGTAGGAACTCCCCTCGTGCAAGACGGCGACCACCACATGCTTCTCCGTCAGGACCGGTGAGGAACCCAAAGGCCACCACAGGGTGTCTTTCCCATACTTTTCCTGAAGATTGATCTCCCATTGTTTCTCCCCGGCGTGAGTAAATGAAGCGAGGCGACCGCTTTGGTAATAAGCAAAAACGTGCGTTCCATCGCCCACCGGAGATGGATTGCTGGTACTTCCGTTGCGGTGCTCCCGCTGTCCCTTACCCTCCGGTCCCAGAGTCTTGCGCCAAAGCTCCTTTCCCTTGAGGTTTAGACAAACCACTCCGTCCTTCCCTTCGATCGGGCTCGTCATGAAAAGTCGATCACCGGCGATGGCGGGAGTGGAAGTTCCCTTCCCCGGCAGGTCGTACTTCCAAAGCACATTCTCCTTCTCGCCAAACTTAGTTGGGTATTTGCCCGAAGGGGCAACTCCATTTCCCTGAGGGCCTCGCCACTGGGGCCAGTCAGCTGCCTGTGCGTGTGGAAGGAAAGAGGCCAGAAGAAGCGGGACGGCAACCAACCTCGGAGAAAAGATCAGATGACGGAAAAAGCAACGGGATTTCATAGTGGTGAAAAATACCAAATCAGACCGGACACTGCAAGCTCGACCTCGGGAATCCGGGATTGCGAGAGGGAGGCGGGAGAAATAATTTATCCCAACTGCAGGAATTTTCTTTTGAGGTTGAAGAGAGGAAGGGGCCTTTACTTCTGCCATCGATGGTAGGTCGCCTCGCTCACTTCGAGCTGGCGGCACACTTCGCCGAGTTCTTTTCCTCGTCCAAGTTCCTCACGGGCATCGCGAAGTTTTTTGACGATCTGTCCTGGGGTATGTCTTTTTCTTTTCATGAGAGTCATAGACCCGACCTGCGCCGGGGCCTCTCATAACAGATGGCTCAAGTTTTGGGGAGCACGCCTGCCGACACCTTAGCTTCCTTTTTCTAACTTACCCCTTTCTCGAGAATCTCTCCACTCCGCCTCTCTTTATTGAGGAGCTAAGACTGATTGATCTGCGTGGTAAGCTCACGCCATCTCACCAGCCAAGCACACCGGAGCTTGTGCCAAAGGCATCTGTTTCCATGCCCATTTCCTGGAGCATTCGGACGAACAGATTGCAAAGAGGAGTGTTCTCGTCGCTACGATGCGCGACATAGCCGCCGTGCTTCAACCCTCCACCGGCGAGGACAATGGGATTATTGCGCGGGTCATGCGAAGCGGCGTTTCCGAGATTACTTCCAAGAAGCGTCACGGTGTGGTCAAGAAGCGTTGCGCCTGCTTCCTCGTGCTCCTTCATACGATGCATGAGATTGTTGAAACATTCGACAATAGCGCGCTCGATTTTCAGAAGTTGTTCGATTTTTTTAGGATCACGCCCGTGGTGCGAGAGGTTGTGGTGTTCCGATGCAACACCATTCACAAGCGGAATCCCGTGACTATTCTGGATAACAATACTGAGAACGCGGGATGAGTCAGTCTGAATGATAAGTGGGACGAGCTGGAACAGTAATTCGATACGTCCGACGAGATCAGCTTTATCGGGAATATCCTTGGGGATTGCTGCATCGACACTTGGCTTGGGGCGGTTCAACCAAGCTCCGGCAGCGGCCAAATCTCGCTCAGCTTTGCGGACAGATTCAAAGTAGGCGCCCAGTCGTTCGCGATCTCCGGGCGAGGCTTTGCGGAGCAGGCGGCTTCGTTGATCCCCGAGCGAATCAAGAATACTGCGTCCGTCTCTCAATTTTCGCTTCTCACGGGCCACCTCGTGCGGCTTCCCTTGCAGGAACAAGCTCGTGAATACTTTCGAAGGTCGATCCATCGCTGGAATCATCACGCCGCTCTCAGTATAGGACTGGCTCATGAGTCCATCACTGCTCAGCGATAGCGAGGGAAAGCGGGTTGTGTAGCCCAATTGTCCTGCGGCATACTGATCGATAGAGATCGAGTTTTTGAAACCATCGCGCCCCGGATTGCGCGCCGCGCTTAGCCAAGTCATCTCGCATTGGTGCTCCCCGCCTTGATCAGGATGAGACAAACCGGAGAAAATTGTGAGCTCATCGCGATGCTCTTTCAGTAGTGCCAGATAATCAGAATCCCCATAGGTTGAACCCGGTTTCGCGGGGTAAAAAGCAGGCGAATAAAAACCCAGCGTGTTGCATATAAAGAGCGCCCTCTTCGGGGGCGACTCGGCAGTTTTCCCGAAGACCTCCAGCCAAGGAACCGCCAAGGAGATGCCAGAAGCTCTGAGAAAAGAGCGACGGTTGAGGGTGGACGATTTCATGGTTAAATTTCGGTTGATCACTTATTACGAAACATCTTGCTCTGCACAACGGAATGGATCATTCCACCCAGACCGTAGCCATCGTGTCGTGCCTTTTCGAGAATCTGGTCGCGCTCTTTACGATCGGAAAATTGCACTTCTGCTCCCGTGGAATATGCAATCAACTGATTTAGAAAATGACGCGAAAGTTGGTCTTCATTCTTCATCATGAGCCGTTTAAAATCCCGAATCCCTGCAAACTTTTCGCCGTCACTAGTTTTCCCGGAGGCATCAACAGAAAGCCCAAGACGATATTCACGAATAGGACGTCCAAGTAAGCTCGTCGACGGTCGCTCGCCCTTACCAGTCGATCGGTAACGGTTTCGAAATCCTCCGATTGGATCGAAGCTCTCCAACGCAAATCCCGGCGGGTCAATTTCGCGGTGGCAACGATTACAACTTTCCTCACGACGATGTGCAGCCAATTCCTCACGAATCGTCGTGGTGCCTCGTGTATCCGGCTCAATGGCGCCGGCGCCCGGAGGCGGAGGACTGGCCGGTGTTCCCAGCAGGTTCGCGAGGACGAAACTCCCGCGCGGTACGGGAGAAGTATTGGTGCCGTTGGCGGTGATTTTGAGAATGCTCGCCTGCGTGAGCAAACCACCGCGCCGGCTCTCAGCAGGCAGAGTGACCTTCCGGAAATCAAGTCCCTCAACACCGGGAATGCCGTAGTGCTGCGCAAGACGGCGATTGAGAAAAGTGAAGTCTGAGTCAATCAACTCCCTTACTCCAAGGTCATCGCGGATCAAGGCGGAGAAAAAGCAACGAGTTTCCTCCAGCATCGCCTGCCTGAGAACATCGTCATACTCGGGATAAAGTTTTTCGTCCGGCGTCGTGGCATCGATGTCCTTGAGTTCGAGCCATTGATCAAGGAAGTCCTCGACAAAGCGTTGAAACTTTTCATCCACGACCATCCGCTTGACCTCGGCAGAAAGAATAGCCGGATCACCAAGCTTGCCTTCGGCAACCAGTTGAAAGAGCTGATCATCCGGCAGGCTCTTCCATAGAAAATATGAGAGCCGCGCCGCCAGCGCATAATCATTTAACCTCCCCGGTTCCGCAGAATGATACATGAAATCCGGAGAGCTGAAGATTCCCCTTAGGGCCACACGAAGGCCTTCTTCAAAACTACGTCCCTCATCAAGCACCGGCGCAGCCAATGATGACCATTCCTCCACTTCACCGTCCTCCAAAGGTCTACGAAATGCACGCAGACCAATCCGCTTGATGATTTCGGTGATTTGGGCGAGCGGTTTGAGCTTTGGCACCAAGAGATAAGAACCGTCACGGCGGGTCTCAAACTTAACCTCCCCCAACAGATTTCTTGTTCGCTCAGGTGGCCACCGTTTCTCAAGCGGCCCTTGGACCGTGAACCGACGAATACCGAGACCTTCGCCCTTGTAGGAATTGCGAGCTCCGACAGCGAGGACATCTCTGCCATCAGGTTGACAATCGGCGTCAGCTGGAGCGACAAAGAAGAAATCTTCTGGATTGAAATAGTGATCTACTTCGACCACTCGTGGCTTTCCTGGATCGAGCTGCCAGGCGCCGACCAACTCGGATCCTCCCATGAGATCACTACTCCGATAAAGACAAAAGGTGACCGGCGTGCGCGCCTGATGGGCGAACACCTTCGCTGAAATCCGATAGCGCCCAGCTACGGGGAATTTGAAGCCGAGATAGTCCGAACGCGTCATATGTGGGCGAGCATCAAAGGTCACAAAGGCATCTTCGGTTCGTAAAACCGTGTTCCCCCCGCGCCTGAGTTCACGCTGAAACCACATCTGCATGTATGAATGATTCCGGTAGTCGATTTCAATGGCCTCTTGCCGCGGACGTCTCCCCAATTGAATAGCCTCGTCCAAGGCCGCATCCGCCGCCGCGAGCCAGCCACGTATGTGCACCGGAGAAACCCCCTGCCCCCTCGCAATCGTATCGAATGCAGATAAGTCACTTTCCGGAGGAAGCTTCGACACCAAATCCCCACCAATTCCAAGAAGATCATGTAGGGTAAAATGATACTCAGTTGCCGTCATTCGCCGCACGGGAACACGCCCATTCTTCCCTTGTCGGGAGATGCTGAAATCGCGCAGCGATGCCGCAAGTGAATCGAGGGCCGTCTTCTTCTGACTTTTGTCTGGGCGCGGCTTCTTTGCGGGTGGCATTTCTCCAGACTCGACCTGGTCGAATATTTTTTCCCAAGTCCGAAAAACTTGGGAATCGGACAAGTCGAAGGATAGCTCCTCGAAGTTCAGTGGTGTCTTTGTGGACCCATCGTGGCATTCGATACAGGAATCCTCAATGAGTGGTGAAATTGTCCCATCTCCGAATCCGCAAGAAACCATCGGCTGGTGGACGATGACGCACAGGGAAATTATGATCAAAATTCTCATCGCCGTTCACTCCAATCTGGCCCTTCTTCCATGACGTCGGCCGTGATCGCCAACAACTGGCGCTTCAATTTTTCAAAAACCTCAGGATTCGATTTCGCAACATCTGTTTTTTGGCCGAGATCCTTTGACAAATCATAGAGTTCGAAGCGGTCGAAGCGCATCGTTTTGATCGCCGGGATCCACGACTCTTGAAACTGATTGTGACGAATATACTGACCGCGAATGCGCTCAAGATCGCGATCATCAAATCCCTCGAAGAGTTTTGCACGCACGGTCGTCTTCGGATTGGGATCACCCTTTTCTTCGAGAAGCTTTTCCATCTGGCCCATGAGTTTGGACATTGCTTCCCGGTCTCTGGGAAAATCACCGGAACGCCGACCGATCAAAGACCACTTCCCATCGCGCAAGGCAATCGGGCTGCCTGACAAAGGCAAAATCCAGGCGAGTGACTGCTGCCGGGTAATGGAGTCACGCATGCCCAGAAGGACCGGGGAAAGATCAGCACCGTCAAGATGAACGCCCTTCGGCGGCTTGAGATCGAGTAAGCCACAGACCGTGGGAAGGATGTCGATTTGGCCGGCTGGTTCGTGCGAGACACGACGCGCTGGAATCTTACCCGGCCAGGAAAAGATCCCTGGGACCCGAATCCCACCCTCACAATTGGAGCCCTTGGTCTCACGCAGCTCACCCACCCGATCCTTGCGATAGCTGCCATTATCCGAGGAGTAGACAACGAGCGTATCTTTCTCAAGTCCCATTGCTTTCAATTTCTCCAGCAGTCGCTCAATTGCCCGGTCAGTATTGTCAATTGTCCCTGAATAGATTGCACCTGGATCTTTAAGGTCACCGTATTCGGAGACAATGTCATCCGGGGCAGCGATCGGAGCATGCGGTTCATGGAACCAGACGTTCAGAAAAAACGGGTTATCGTCGTCACATTCCTTTTCCAACCAAGTGATCGCCTCATCAACGACAAGCTGGCAGGCAAAGCCCTCCAATTCACCGACAGGTTTACGGTTGCGCCAAAAGTTCCTCGGGTTGCGATGGCTCGGCGCCGCGTTGAGATCGGTCGCAAACCAATAATCGAATCCATACTCGTCAATCCACGGCTTATCACGTCCACGAAAAGGAGCCCCAAGATGCCACTTTCCGAAATGAGCGGTTTGGTATCCATTCTCCTTGAGAAGTTCCGCCAGAGTGACTTCGCTCTTGAGAAGATGCACGTCCTGGTCGTTGTCGCTGATCCAACTGTAGATACCTCCTCGCACGTGATGCCGCCCCGTCAACAGAGTGGCTCGAGAGGGCGAGCAGACTGCTGCCCCCGAGTGAAAATCGGTAAATCGAATTCCACTCCCTGCCAATCGATCGAGTGTTGGTGTTTTAACCGGACCGCCATAACAACGGAGATCCTTCCAGCCGAGATCGTCGGCGAGGAGCATGACGACATTGGGACGCCGTTGCTCCGCTGAGACAAACGCCGTCGAACAAACGACCATTAAGGCAGGAAAGATAAACTGGAGAACTCGCATCAGTTGTCCTTTGGGCTAAAGGTAAATCCAGTTTCAGACGGCGAGTCCTTGTCCACCGTGACATTCACCTCCTGCTCTCCATAAACTTCGTGCCACGCCGCGAGTGAATATTGCCCCGGCGGCAGGCCGGGAATCGAGAAGTGGCCCTCCGCATCCGTCACCGCGAAGAAGGGGTGATCCATCACCCAGAAGTGTGCGGTCATCCAGCGATGAAAGTCGCATTTAATGGTGATGGGGCCCTCGGCGGACCCGAAGGTTTTTTCGCGGTCGGGCGAGCCGGCCGGCTGGGCGATGTTGAAGGGGCGGTTCTTTCGGGAGAGGGAGCGAATATTGTGAATGAAGGGGTCGCCGTTTTTCATGACGAGCTCCTGCCCCACCCGCAAGCCTTGAACCCGCGGGCGGAATACCGATTTCTGCTGATCGATGACCGCGGGAGAGCTCGGCATCGGAAAATCTCCCCGGACCGGGCTCTTCACATAGACAAAGACATTGGCGAGGCCGCCGGATTTGCTGATGACGATGCTCTCGTCGAGAGCGGGCTTTCCCTTGTAGAGCTTGCGACTGGCTTCATCCAAGGGAAGCAATCTTTGTTTCGGACGCGGCCCCTCGAACCGGACCGTGCCAGTGAGTTTACGATCCCCCGAAACTGGCTTGGTTTTAGCTGAAGCCGTGACATCAACCACCTCGGAACTGAGGATAAGGTCTCGAAAGTCCTCGTCGTTCACAGCTGTAAGGCTTTTTTGAAAGGCGGTCAGGTTGGGGAAATCTCTTTCGGTAATTTGCAGACCGGCGTAGTCGGAATTGCCTTTGGAGGCGCGCTGCATCTTGCTTCGGAGAATCTTCTCAAACTCAGCGGCGGACCATTTTCGGTCGCGCAGCGATGCGCCCCCGGGAATCCCGAAACCGGGCGACGAATGACACGCGGAGCAGTTGGTCACCTTCGCGTTACCCTCCGAGCCGAGAAAGGTTTTGAAGCCATCGTAGGCGGCGCGGTTCATGCCGGGCGGCAGTTTAAGCAAAACGCGTCCTTCTTGATTGGCAAGCCGACCGTGAATGCGTCCCGCGTATTGGCGCGATGCTTCCCCCGCCCGCGGCTTGTCGGGAATTCGATTCACATAGACAAAGGCATCGAATGGCGAACGGCTCAAGCTTTCAAGGCGATGGACGTGCGGACCGGCCGCGGCGGGAGTTGGCGTATTCTCCACCACAATAAAATCGAGGATCTTGATAAACATATCGCCAGGATTTTTCAGCGGAGGATCGAGCTTGCGCCGCTGATTAAATAAGGTGCCGACGCGATCGCGTTGATCTTTAGGCAGACCCGCCATGATGCGCTTGACATAGGGTTGATGTTTGGGACCCCCGCCTGGATAAGCCTTCGGCAACTCGCGCGCTTCGATCCTCACAAAAAGGTCCTTAAGATTCTTCGCTTGTTTCGCTCGCTCTGTTTTCGAAAGCACACCTTGCTCCTCGAGACTCAGTTTGATCGGCGTCAGCTTCATCCCACCTGCTTCCTCGTCGAGGTCACCGAGGATCTCCAGCTTGATCACGGTGCCGCAGGAATTCTCCATGTGCCGTGCCGGTCCGCTGGTGCTGGTCCAGACGTTGCCGTCCTTGTCGAATTCGATCTCGCGGGTGTAGCTGACGCGAAACGGCAGTGGAAACTCGACGAGGTATTCGGTCTCTGGATTGAAGCGGTAGAGAGTGTCGTTGCCCGTACCGCAGATCCAGACCATCCCGTCGGGAGCGACGTTGAGGGCGTAGGGAATCTGGTTGAGATAATCTGGCAGAGGATAAGTCGTCCACTTCTCGGTCTTAGGATCGAACTTGCCAAAGACACCCGAGCCAAACCCGGGGACCCAGACCATGCCATCGGGCGCAAC
>TARA_B110000914_G_scaffold39349_1_pt1 | contig 11216 bp, 10 predicted proteins | sample TARA_B110000914 | Tara Oceans TARA_B110000914 (sample SAMEA4397983) | marine metagenome | biome: Polar Biome; feature: [MES] marine water layer (ENVO:01000295) within the mesopelagic zone...; material: water (ENVO:00002006), including particulate matter (ENVO:01000060) such as......
ATCTTCCGGCACATCTCGTAAAATATTAATCAACTGCAGACTCCTCCCGTAAGCCTGACCCCATACCATCATTTCCTTCTCAGAAGCTCGCGCAAAATCTCCCTCAACCCCAAAGCCAATCTCCGTCCAAAACTCCCCCACACATCCCGCCACCTGATAAGTATACTTGCGTAGTTCTTCATCCGATTGCAATCCGACCACGCCTTTGTCCTCGAAACGATTCAGATCCCACTTCTGCCCTTCCGTAATAATCCCCACCACCTTCCTCACCGACGCCTGCTGGCACTCCGGCAACTCCTCCAAAGCCTCCACACACTCATCCAACCGCTCCATCAAAACCCTCTCGCCCTCCGAAAGCCCGGCCACCACAGGCATCTCAAATCCCTCCCCCGTCTCCACAAATTTCACAAACTGCGACAACAGCTCCCGCCTTTCCTCCACACCCAACTCCCCCGCATCCGCAATCGTGTCGCTTGCCCTCGCCAACAAATACCCCACACTTGTCGATGACCGAAACGCCTTCGGTAAAAACCGAAGACTCAGATAAAAAGAACGCGAAACGTCCTTCAAAACCTTCGTATTTAAACCTCCCTTCTTCACAACACCACAATCTTCCCTCAAATCTCCCCCTCTACCAACTGCAAATTCCCCCCCTCCCAATTCAGCCTTCATCCTTGAACCTTCTTTCATAGTCCGTGCATCTTTATCTCCACATCCCTTTCTGCCACCGGATCTGCCCCTACTGTTCTTTCTACAAGCACACACCCGGCAAAACCGACCTCGGAGCCTTCGTCGAAGCCCTCCTCACCGAGGCCCGCTTCACCGCTCAAAAAAACATCCCCCCTTTCAAAACCATCTACTTCGGCGGAGGCACCCCGTCCATGCTCTCGCCGACCCACCTCGGCCGACTCTTCGATGGATTGCGCGAGATCTTCGACTTCTCCACCATCGAGGAAATCACCCTCGAAGCCAACCCCGCCACCTTCACCTCACGCACCGCTCAACTCTATCAGGACCTTGGAGTCACCCGCGTCTCCCTCGGCGTGCAATCCTTCCTCGGCAAGCACCTCGAAACCCTCGGCCGGGAGCATACCCCCATGCAGGCCATCACCTCCGTCCACCTCCTCCGCGAAGCCACTGATCTTGAAGTCAACATCGACCTCATCTTCTCCGTCCCCGGCCAATCCCTTCTAGACTGGGACGATACTCTCACCCAGGCCCTCGCCCTCCAACCCGACCATCTCTCCGCCTACAATCTCACCTACGAGGAAGACACTGCCTTCTTCAAAAAATTCCAAACCGGCGACTTTCAGGACGACCCCGATCTCAACGCCAAAATGTTCACCCTCGCCGAAAACTTCCTCACCGCCTCCGGTTACGAACATTATGAAACCTCCAACTACGCCCTCCCCGAAAAACGCTCCCGCCATAACGAAGGATACTGGATCGGCAACGACTATCTAGGCCTTGGCCCCTCCGCCGTCTCAACTCTCAACCGCACCCGACACCAAAACGTGTGCGACACCGTCGACTACCTCAAGCGCATCGACTCCGTCGGCCACGCCCAAGATGACATTGAAATCCTCGACGACGACGCCTGGCGGCTCGAACGTATCGCCCTCCAGCTCCGCACTACCGAAGGTCTGCCACTCAAATACATCAGCCCCGAAACCAACCTCTCCCCCATCTCCCACCTCATCGAAAAGACCCCGACCCACCTCCGCCTCACCGGTGAAGGCCCCCTCCTTGTCGACTCCATCGCCGCCGAACTTGCTTGAGTCACCCACCGCGCTGAAAGACCATAGATGACTTCTTGGTATGAAAGCGAACGCGCACAGATGTCCTTTCCAAGCTTTAGCCTTTTTCTCTTCCCGTTCCTTATCCTAACGGGTCTGAGTCAGGAAGTAATCGACTTCAAAACCCACGTTCGTCCCATTCTTGAAGCGCACTGTTTCAAATGCCACGGCGAGAAGAAACAAAAAGGGGATTTCCGGCTCGATATCCTTTCAACAGATCTCCTCAATGATCGTGCTGCCGCTGAAACATGGCACGACATCAAGGACGTCCTGAACCTGGCCGAAATGCCGCCGGAGAAAGAGGATCCCCTGACCCCCGACCAACTCAAGATCCTCACCGGATGGATCACCGGAGAAATTGAATCGCTGGTGGAAGCGAAGAGAAACACCGGCGGCCGAGTCGTACTCAGACGCCTCAACCGCATTGAATACAAAAACACCATGACCGATCTTCTCGGGATCGAAATGGACTACTCAAAGAACTTTCCTCCGGAAACCCTCTCCGAAGACGGGTTTCGAAACGACGGCTCGACTTTACAAATGTCGGATCTCCAGTTGGAGTATTACCTCGAAGCCGCGCGAAAAGGCCTGGCGAAGGCAATCGTCAGTGGCCCCAAGCCTGAAACCTTCTCATTAAAATTCGAAAAGACGGTGAAGGATAAAAATCGCGGCAGCCACATCCTCGACAAAGACCAGCAATTCATTGCCAAGTTGAAAGAATATCCGGAGGAAGGTGAGATCCTAATCCGGGCAAAAGTCAGGGCAAAGTTCGCCGAAGGGCGTGGCTACCCGCAACTCCGTGGAGCCATTGGCTATCGAGCCGACACCCAGGCTCCGCGTCTCTTCTTCGACCCCATCGATGTCACGAGCGAAGATTGGCAGGTTTTCCAATTCCGTGGCCGGATCGAGAACTTTCCGCTGCCCAGCAAGACCCAAAGTAAGTTTCCCGGCTTACTCATCTGGCTCGATAATGCCTATGCCGAAGGACGGGACAAACCACTCAAGGCGCGCGGAAACGGCAAGAAACAGAAGGAAAAAAAGGGCCCGCTCACCTTCCCGCAGATCGAGGTGGAATCGATGGAGTTCGCCGGCCCCATCTTTGCCCAATGGCCCCCCTCACACCACACCAATCTTCTCTTTCCCTCGAAACGAAAGAACAATGATGCCGCTTACGCCGACGCCATCCTGAGGCACTTCATGAGCAAGGCCTTTCGGCGTCCGGTCATAGCGGAGGAAATAACACCCTACTCCCGCTTCTTCAAAGCCGCCCGAGCCAAGATGGCATCTTTCGAAGATGCGATTCGTGAGACCCTCGCGATGGTTCTCATCTCTCCCGACTTCCTTTATCTCGTCGAACCCTCGGGCACCTCAAAAAGGCCTACTAACGATTGGGAGTTAGCCTCAAGACTCTCCTACTTCCTCTGGAGCTCAATGCCCGACGCCCAACTCTTCAAACTCGCCCAGGCAGGACAGTTGAGTGATCCTGAAATCCTCCGACGGGAGGTCGACCGCATGATTACCGACCAGCGCTCATGGCAATTCGTGGAGCAATTCGCCGACCAGTGGTTGGACGTCGGAGCTCTGCAACGGGTTGCCATCAATCCCAACTACTACCCTAAGTTTAACGAAGCCCTAAAGGCGTCAATGCGCGGGGAGACGATTCACTTCTTCGGCGAAATATTTCACAACAACCTCAGTGTTCTCAACATCCTTGATTCCGACTTTACGATGTTGGACGAGCCCCTCGCCACACACTACGGCCTCAGCGGACCTCGTGGCAGCGGCTTCGAACGGGTCTCATTGAAGCCCGCTGATCATCGTGGTGGAGTCCTCACCCACGGAAGCATTCTCCTTGGTAACTCAACCGGCGAGGATTCGCATCCGGTCAAGCGAGCGGTCTGGATTCGTGAGCGCCTTCTCAATGATCCTCCCTCCGCCCCGCCTCCCAACGTTCCCAACCTCGATTCCACCAATCCCGACTTCGCAAAGCTTTCCGTCCGCGACCAACTCGCCGTACACCGCAAGGAGGTCTCATGCAACGACTGCCATCGCGGCATCGATCCCTGGGGCATTCCACTCGAAAACTTCGGGGCCGACGGGCTCTGGCGCGACCAAATTCTTCGCAAAAAAACAAAAGGCAAAGGCATGGTCCGGCTCCCCGTCCTGCCCGAATCGACCCTGCCTGATGGAAGCGACATCACCGGAATCAAAGACCTCAAAAAGTATCTCATCTCGGAACGAAAGGATCAATTCGCCAAGGCCTTCACCTCCAAGCTTCTCACCTACGCTCTCGGGAGAAGACTGGAGTTAACCGACGAAAAAATGGTCGAAGAACTCACCGCGAAATTTATCACCGACCACTACCGTATCAAAAAACTGATTCATCTCGTCGTGGCGAGTGAATCGTTCCAAAGTAAATAGCTCATGAGCCGAAAATCCTGGCACCTTCCCCGTCGCACCATCCTACAAGGATTCGGTGCATCCCTCGCCCTGCCTTTCCTCGAATGCATGCGTGCTGACACCAAAACGTCTCCACGCCCCAAGCGATTCTGCTCCATTTACTTCCCCTACGGCGTCAGCCTTCCAAAAAGGAAGAACGACGAAGCCAAATGGCAATGGTTTCCCGACGCCGAAGGGCGCGATTTTCAATTCAACGAAAGTCTCAAATGCCTCGAGTCACTTCGCAATCATGTCTCGGTCCTGGGCGGGCTTTCACACCCGAATGGTCGCAAGATCGGCGGCCACGACACCGCTGACATCTTCCTTACCGCGGCTCAACTCAAAGGCGGACAACTGAAAAATTCAGTCTCTCTCGATCAGCTCCTTGCTGCCAAACTTGGCAACGAAACCCGTTTTCGATCACTGAGCCTCTCAGTCGATGGCGGCGTTGGTGAAGCCACCAGATCCAGCACCCTTTCCTTTAGCCGGAGCGGCCAACCGGTCCCCGCCCTGCACAATCCCCGCATCGTCTTTAACCGCCTCTTTGGAAATGAGGATCGGACTCTCGTGGCCCAACAGCAGGAGCTCGAGAACTCGGACCACATGCTCGATCTTGTCCTCGAGCATTCAAAATCAGTTCGCCGCAAACTCGGCAAACAAGACCAAGAAAAGTTCGACGAATATCTTCAGTCCGTTCGTCAAATCGAACAACGGGTGGAACGCTCGGAAAAGTGGCTCGACATCCCAAAGCCTAAAGTCGATGCCAACGGTCTCCATCTTGATGCCAATGACAAGACCCCCGGCGAGCTCATTAAGACCATGCTAGATCTCATGTTCCTCGCTATTCAGAGCGACTCAACCCGATTCCTGACCTACCAGATGGGGAACATGAACGGAGCCACCTCGGTCGCAACCAAATTCCCCTCCCTTCTCGGCTTTGGCAAAAGCCAGCACAGCCTCGCCCACGGATGGAACAAACCCGGAGGAGCCGAAGCCCTCGGAAAATGGGACCGCTTCCGGGCCGAGCAGCTCTCATATTTCCTCCAGCGCTTGCAAGACACCCGCGAAAACGAAGGCACTCTTCTCGACCACACCATGGTTCTTTACGGCAGCAGCAACAGCACCACTCATAACAACACCAACTACCCTCTCGTCCTGGCGGGAGGTGATCGCCTCGGTCTCAACCATGGTGCCTATCATCGTTTCAAGCCCGACGTCCCTCTCTCCAATCTCTTTGTCACCATGATGAATCGCCTCGGCATGCCTTCTTCAAAATTCGTCGATAGTACCGGTGAAATGACCGAACTCACCGCTTGATTTCGGTCCCAAATTTCCCGAAGACAATTCCCCGTCTCCAACGACAATTCATGAAGCCGCCTCCCAAGGTTCGCTGATCGCCGACGCCTTCACGATGCCGGTCCACTGATATTACAATCGCGAGGCCCTCGATCAGGACTATCCAGAGTTCTCGATCTATCATGCTCCTCTTTCACATCATCCCGATAGCATCCTTTGGCGTTTCGAATTCACTCCGGCAAACGAAAAGGCCGACATTCTCCATGATCAGGCGAGATTTTGTGGACAACGCAATGTCCACTATCATCAAAACCTCTACGCCGGAGAAAACACCATCAATTTCAAGCTCGCCCGCGCCCTTTACGACTACGTCTTCGCCGCTCACCCTCACCCATCGCTACTCCAACGTTCTCCGCGCCGCCGACTGCCTCCCCCGCCTTCTTCAGACCATTTCCGATGGCACCCCGCTACGGGAAGTCCGCATGACCGCCGCATGACCTTGATTCCCTCGCTCCCAATAAAGGCAACTCGCCACAAAAAGAAATCTGCAAGCGGCTAAACTTGCCTAATCGATCCAAGTTCGGCACATATCACGCGTGCTTAACCTTTTCTACCCCGCCGCACGCGCCATCCTCTTCCTCCTCGAGGCCGAACGCGCCCACCACCTCTCGATGGCCGGGCTCCGACACACTGAAAAGCTCGGGCTTCTCAAATCGATGACAACCGAACCGGAATCCAAGACGGTGACTTTCGCTGGTCTCACTTTCCCAAATCCCGTTGGACTCGCCGCTGGACTCGACAAGGAAGCCAACACCATCGACGCCCTCGGCCGCCTCGGTTTTGGACACCTCGAAGTGGGCACCCTGACTCCCAAACCTCAGGACGGAAACGAATTCCCCCGCCTCTTCCGACTTCCTCAATATAAGGCCCTCATCAACCGCATGGGCTTTAACAATCCCGGCATCGACCAAGGACTCGCAAACGCCCGCTCCGCGACTTCGTTCAAAGGCATCCTCGGGGTCAATATCGGTAAAAACAAAGTCACGCCCAATGAAGATGCCAACGACGACTACGCCATCGCCTTTGAAAAAGCCTACCCATGGGCCGATTACATCACTGCCAACTTTTCTTCCCCCAACACCCCGGGCCTCCGCGAGCTCCAGTCGGAGGGCTCAGCAGCAAAACTTCTCAAGATCCTCAAAAATCTCCAAAGCAAACTTCACAAGGAAACCGGTCGCTACGTCCCCTTTGCCCTCAAAGTCGCACCTGACCTCGAGGAAAAGCAAATCACCGGGCTCTCCAGAGTCTTTCGCGATGGCGGCCTCGACTTCGTGATCGCAACCAACACCACTCTCGAGCGCGAGGCCGTCAAAGGCCACCCCAACGCCAAGGAAGCCGGCGGCCTTTCAGGAGCACCCCTGACCTCTCACTCAACCGAAGTCATCGCCCAATTCTACGCCGGACTCGGCAAGGACGTCCCCATCATTGGAGCAGGAGGCATCTTCTCAGCAGAAGACGCCCTAGCCAAAAAAGCAGCCGGTGCCTCCCTCGTCCAAATCTACACCGGCTTCGTCTATCGCGGCCCGGCTCTGATTCACGAAATTATTCGAGCCTGGTAAGCTCGCGTGCCACCCGCCGGGCCTCGAGATCGGCATTCACAACCACCTCGAGATCTTGGGAATCAACGTGATCGACTTGGTTCATCGTCTTCTCAACCACATCCCAGATCCCCGGAAAACTAAGCGCCCGGCGTCGAAAAGCTTCGTTTGCAACCTCGTTCGCGGCATTCAAAACCGCAGGCAATGTCCCCCCCCGTTCTCCCGCCTCGCGGGCCAAACCAAGTGCTGGGAAGTCGGCTTCCCTCGGGGCCTCAAATTCGAGCTTTGCCAGCGTGGGGAAATCCAACGGCTTGAGCTCGTTTTTTAACCGCTCGGGCCACACCACAGCATACTGAATTGGAAAACACATATCCGCCGTGCTTAGCTGTGCCAGCACGCTTCCATCGATAAACTCGACCATCGAATGAACGATGCTCTGTGGATGTACCACAACCTCGATCTTCGACATCGAAATGTCGAACAGCCAACGCGCCTCGATCATCTCCAGCCCCTTGTTGAAAAGAGACGCCGAATCAATCGTTATTTTCTGCCCCATCTCCCAAGTCGGATGCTTCAGCGCGTCCTCTAATTTCACCTCCGAAAGTTTCTCCACCGGCCAAGTCCGGAACGGGCCGCCGGATGCCGTCACAATCAACCGTCTCACCTCGTCCGATCCTCCCTTGTGCCCTTCAAGACACTGGAAAATGGCGTTGTGCTCGCTGTCCACCGGCAAAATGTTCACTCCTTTTTCACGAGCGGCATTCATCACCACTTTACCCGCCATCACCAAAATCTCCTTACTTGCCACCGCAACATCACAACCCAGCTCGATTGCTTTCAAAGTCGGTCGCAAGCCTTCCACACCCACAATCGCCACCAGCACCAAGTCTGGTTTCGTCGCCTCAACAATTTCGACCAGTCCCTCTGCACCCGTAAAAACCGTCCGCCTCTCACCTTTTAATTCAGCATACCTCGACTCGTCAGCCAAACAGAGATGATTCACACCAAACTCTCTCGCTTGTTCATCCAGATCCTCCACTCGCCTCCCCGCCGCCAACCCAACAATCTCCATGCGATCCGGAATTTGCCGCGCCACGATCAAGGCGCTTATCCCGATCGAACCCGTCGAACCCAAAATTAAAACCCGCTTCTTCTTCATACCAAGCCAGTCGCCAAAAGGTAAAAATAAGTCACCGGAGCAGCAAAGCAAAGGCTATCGATCAGGTCCAAAAATCCGCCGATTCCCGGCATAAGATTTCCAGAATCTTTCACTTCCAAACTTCTCTTCAAAATCGATTCCGCCAAATCCCCCGCCACCGAGACGAGGCCAATCAACAATGCCAGCACTCCTAAATGCACCGGAGGAATCCATGCCAGCGTCTCACCTGATAAGGCCCAAACACTCCAGGCCGCCAGTTGCGCAAACACCAGGGCTCCAAAGAATCCCTCCCACGTCTTCGCCGGACTCAAATGGGGTGCCATCTTGTTCTTACCGATGAGTGACCCCGTGATGTAAGCCCCCATGTCAGTAAACTTCGCTACCGCAATCATGAAAAGAATCAACCATGCTCCCGGCACCTGCCCCCCCGTGTCAGGAAGGAAGACCAAACGAAATACAAAGCACCCGAAGAGCACCGGCACATAGACATACGCCAACAAACTATCCCCAACCGCATCGACACTTTGACGCCCTTCGATCCCATTCCGAAACCTCCAACAAAACCCCGCCAATACCACCACCACAAGTCCCACCAGCTCCCAAAGATAATCGTCTTGATCCAGACACCCGCAGATCAAACCCACCCCAGTATGGAGAGCCACCACCAATCCGACCACCAATCCAATGGTCCGGCAACCATCGCCGGGAAATTTCGAAAATAATCCGCGAAACTCAATCGCTCCTGCAATCGTAAGAAAACTCACCAGCCCGAAAAAGGCCCAGGCGTTCTGGGACACAAAGACCGCGATCACAATCGCCCACAAAATCAGAGTGCTCGTCAACCGGGAGCGGAAGACCTCGGCTTTGGAAGATTTATTGGCCTCGTCTGGCATTTCAGGGATCTTTGGGACAGGGCCAGCGACGGGCAATGACAATTCGCGAAAAAAATTTGCAACTCTTCTCGAATCGTCCGGTTAGATCGCGTGAACCCGGGAGCCCCCATTCCCGATAACTCAATAAACAACTATGAAAATGAAACTGACATCCGTCATCGTGGCCCTCGCCACATGTGCCATCGCAAATGCCGAACCTCCCAAAGGAAAAGGAAAAGCCCCTCGCGGTGGAGCACGTCCCGTCGCCAAGGAAATACTTGAAAAGTTCGACAAGGACAAAGACGGAAAACTCAACGCCGAAGAGCGCAAAGTTGCCGGCGAAGCTCGCAAGGCCGTAATGCTCAAGAAATTCGACAAGGACAAAGACGGAAAACTTAGCGCCGAAGAGCGTAAAGACGCCTCCGACGCCCGTCGCGCTGAAATGATCAAGAAATTCGACAAAAACACTGACGGCAAACTCAGCGAAGAAGAGCGCGCCGAAATGCGCAAGGCCATGCCTCCTCGCGGAAATCGCCCTGCAAGAGGAAAAGGTGCTCCCGAAGGTAAAGGTAAAAGTAAAAGTGCTCCCGAAGGTAAAGGCAAAGGCAAAGGTAAAGGCAAAGGCGGCCCCAAAAAGGGAAAGAAGCCAGCTACTGTAAGTGAGTTTTAATCTTATATTCCCCCGATAGATACCGAAATGGGAAGCCCGGTCATCTTTGGCCGGGCTTCTTTTGGTCTAGAAATGCCATCAACAAACAGGCGGGTCCCTTTTTCAAGAAAGCCACTTTTGTCTGAAGCTCCGGGTTTGCCGGGAAAAATCACCCTTTCTTGAGAAGGTCACGGATTTCCCCGAGAAGAACTTCCTGCTTGGGTGGCTCAACAGGCTTTGCTTTCCCTTCATTTTGCATCGAGCCTACTACCTTCTTGATCACAATGAAGACGACGAAGGCGAGAATCACGAAGGAGATGAAATCCTGAAGAAACTGGCCATAGCCAATCACGGGAAGTCCGGCTTCCTTGGCTGCCGCGAAGGAATCAGGCTTCTCATCGCTCAAGTTGATGTATTGGTCGGCGAAATTAATGCCACCGGTAAGATTGCCGAGAACTGGCATAAAGACGTTATCAACCAGTGACTTCACAACAGTTGCGAACGCTCCACCGATAATAATACCTACCGCCATATCGATGAGATTGCCTTTAAATGCGAATTCTTTGAATTGTTTGAACATATGGAATATTAGGATTTATCAATCTTGGGGTATCCTGAATTTCAGAATGTTACAAGGGCCGGTTTCCCTGATTGCAACTAGGCGTGATGCTTCCTAGCACCCGATTCTCTGCAACCGGTTGGATAGAGCAGGGACATTCCCAATGAATAAATGGCGCCCCCATCGCGCAAGCCATGAAAATGTGCAAAATAAGCAGCTCTCCATACACTGGAATGAAGACGAAGGCGTAGCTGAATCCAACTCCGACCCTGGACAAATTGGCGGAGAAAGGAATGCGCTTCAAGCGCGTCTTCTGCCCCAACTCGATCTGCACCCCGAACCGAGCCAGTATCATCACCGGGCAATACCCGCAGACAAACGGTGTGCTCGACCTGGAAGGCCGCATCGCTCCCGGGAACCAGCCATGGAAAAGAACGGTATTCGCAAGAAGGTCCACTCGTCGGACGTGATCACCGATCTTACGCTGGATTGGCTAAAATCAGGCCGCGACACGGAGAACCCCTTCTTTCTCATTTACCACTAAAAGGCTCCGCACGACAGGCAAGGGCTGAGAAAGGAGATTCCCAGCATTGACGAATTACGATACGGTATTTCTCATCTAACGAACCCATGAGACTAACAACCACTTTCACCCTCCTCGCAATCTCAGTGCTTCTCAGCGTCACTGCTGCGGCCCAGGACCAATGGCCCTCCTTCCGCGGAGCGGACGCACGGGGGATCGGGAGCAACGCGGGTTTGCCCACACGCTGGTCAGCGACCGAAAACGTGGAATGGAAGACCGATCTTCCCGGACGTGGCTGGTCGTCGCCTATCGTGTGGAACAACCG
>TARA_B110000914_G_scaffold5645_1_pt1 | contig 10986 bp, 10 predicted proteins | sample TARA_B110000914 | Tara Oceans TARA_B110000914 (sample SAMEA4397983) | marine metagenome | biome: Polar Biome; feature: [MES] marine water layer (ENVO:01000295) within the mesopelagic zone...; material: water (ENVO:00002006), including particulate matter (ENVO:01000060) such as......
GATTTAAATTAAAGCTGTAAAAATTAAGATCAGGACAGCTTTTAAAACCAATAAAGACAACGATTCAGGGAAACAAACATAACTACTTTAGATTAAACCATAGGCATATCTTCTTCTTTTAAGAAACCCAGAACCTCACTATTATACATACTTATTTTTATGAAAATAAAATACATATAAATAAAAGAAAATAAGCTTAAATCTATTTTATTGGAAAGCACGACCTGGGATTTCAACTTCAAATTTTTCTATAAATCCTCTGTCTTGAAGAGTTACGTATACGGTTTTACCGTCTTTTCCTCCAAAAGTGATGTTTGATGGGTTTTTACCTTTTAGCATTATTTCTTTCAAAAGTTTACCCTCTTTAGAGAGTTTTACTATAGTGCCTTTTCCATGTCTTGTTATATATAAATTTCCATCACTATCACAACGCATGCCATCCATTCCAAAATCTTCGAATTTGTGAAATAGTCTTTTATTTGAAATGTTTCCCGTTGAATCTAAATCAAATGCCCAAACATTTCTTTGTACACTCTCATTTACATATAAAGTATTTTCATCTGGACTAACTTCAATCCCGTTAGTAGTACCCATATTTTCAGATAAAAGATAAAATTTTCCAGACTCTATTTTCCATATGTTGCCATTATTGTTTTTCCAACTTGGATCAGATGCAAAAAGTATGTCATCACAACAAATAGCTAGATCATTAGGTTGATTCAACAAAGAGTCATGGGCATAAATAGAGATCTCTTTTGTTTTTAAATCAATCTTTAGAACATTATGTCCAGTATAGTCTGCTAAAAACATTTCCTGATCTTTTCCAAAGCGAATACCATTTGCAGTACTTCCTTTAGGAAGATGATCTATAAAAAGAGAAAAAATTCCATTTGAATCTACTTTTCCGATTGATCCGCTGTGCAATGGATTTACAAAATATAAATTTCCATTAATGTCTACTGCAGGTCCTTCCAGTCCTTCAGTATAATCTCCAACATAAACATAATCAACGGCTTGATATAGGATATCTTTTTTATCAGAACATGAAATTAAAGTAATGTTTATAAAAAATAAAAATAAAATATTGTGAAATTGATTCTTCATCATAACTTTAGTTCAATTTAATTAAAGTTATGTTAATATGAAAGTCTTTATTATAGCTATCTTTTTATCAATACTTTTTTATGGTTGTAATAAAATAGACTCTGATATAAAAACACTTAAAGTAAATAAAATCACAATAGGGAAGACTTTGAATTTTAAAACTATATCAAAGGCCCTTGAAAAAGAAACAAATTTACAATCGATAAATTTAGTAGGGTGGAAAGAATTTCCTTACAAGCCAAAAGTTGATTTTAGAATTGCACATATTGATAGTATAATGTTTTTAAAATTTTATGTAAATGAAAGTCATATCCTTGCGAAACGTTCTTCCCCTAATAGTGCTACTCATAAAGATAGTTGTGTGGAGTTTTTTATTGATCCAATAGGAGATGGGAATTATTATAATTTTGAGTTTAATTGTATCGGAACAACTCATTTAGCATATGGGGACAATAGACATCAAAGAACATTTATTCCAATAGATTTAATTTCAGATCAAATAAGAGTTTGGTCTACTTTAGGGAATAAGACATTTGAGGAAAAATCTGGTAATTTTTATTGGGAAATGGTAATTCTAATACCATCATCTATTTTTGTTAATAATGTCAATTTTAGCTTCACAAAATTAACAGCTAATGCAAATTTTTATAAATGTGGCGATGAAACCCAAAAACCACATTATTTAAGCTGGAATCCAGTTAAAACTTCTAAACCAGATTTTCATAGACCAGAATATTTTGGTAAATTAATATTTGAGTAATAAAATTACCATAATGCTTAGTAGTTTAAAAAAAGCATTTGATCTAAAAAATTAATTATTAAATTAATTTTTTTATTAAATTATATTTTAATTAATGATCAGATATTTTATTTATATAGTATGAACTACAATATGTTGAAAAACTTAAGGCTTACATTTTTTAGTGTTTTAGCTGTGGCTATATTTTTAAGTTTAAATCAATGTAAAACTGTTGAAGATCCTGGAGCACTTTTTTTACCTAAGGGCTTTGTGTCAACAGTGTATGTAGAAGGAATAAAGGAGAAAGTTAGGCATATGACTGTAAGCGAAAATGGAGATTTATATGTAAAATTAAGAAGGCAGGGAGATCAAGGTGCTATTGCAGCAATTAGAGATACTAATAGAGATGGAATTAAAGATTCATTAGTAAAATTTGGCAGTTATCATCAGCCTCAAAGAGGAAGTTACTCTACAGGAATCGAAATATATAAAGATTATCTTTACTTTAGTTCAGAGCTCACAGTTTATAGATATAAATTAGATCCAGATAAATTAATTCCTACTGGTGATCTAGAAATTATTGTTCATGACGATCATTCTCATGGATCTCATGAGCACATGGGTAAGCCTATTGCTATTGATGATAACGGTTATATTTATGTCCCTTTTGGCTCACCCAATAATGCTTGCCAAAATCCTAAAAGAACTCCAATGGTTCCAGGAGAGGACCCATGTCCAATTTTGGAAGATCATGCTGGAATATGGCGATTTGATGCAGAAAAAATTGGGCAAACTCAAAAAGATGGAGAACTTTATGCTAGTGGTCTTAGAAGTATAGTGGCATTAGATTGGAATTCGGAAGATAAACACCTTTATTCAGTTGTACATGGAAGAGATGATTTGACAAGATTATGGCCAAATAAATTTAACCAGTTAGAGAGTGCACTTCTTCCATCAGAAGAATTTGTTAAAATTGAAAAAGGTGATCATTTTGGATGGCCATATTGCTATTATGATCAAATTCAAGAAAAAAAAGTTCTTGCTCCAGAATATGGTGGTGATGGAAATATAATTGGTCGTTGTGATCAATATAAAGATCCAATTATTGGATTTCCTGGACATTGGGCTCCTAATGACTTAGTTTTTTACAAGGGAAATCATTTCCCTGAAAGATATAAAAATGGAGCTTTTATTGCTTTTCATGGTTCAACAAATAGATCTCCATACCCTCAATCTGGATATTTTGTTGGTTTTGTTCCATTCAAAGACGGTAAACCAAGTGGTGATTATGAAGTTTTTGCAGATGGTTTTGCTAAAGTTGACCCAATAGTTAGTGTAAAAGATGCTGTTTATAGACCTATGAGTGTTGCTTTTTCACCAGATGGCTCTATGTATATTGGAGAAACTGTGACGGGAAGAATATGGCGAGTGGAATTTGAGGGCGATCGAGAAAAGTTTGGAGATCAAGAATTAACAGAAATGTTAGAAAGAAAAAACATGAGTCATATAAGATCCCCGGATATTATTAATGACAAGATTACTTTAGAAGGTTCTAAGATTGGTCAAGGTGTTTTTAATCAATATTGTATGGCTTGTCATCAATCTGATGGAAAGGGAGATTCAGGAAGATTTCCATCATTAGTTGATACAGATTGGGTTAATGGTGATAAGCAGAGATTAATTAATCTTGTTATAAATGGAATGAATGGACCTATAGAGGTTAATGGCGAACCTTTCGATGGGTTAATGCCACAACATTCATTTTTGAGTGATGAAGATATAGCAGATGTTTTGACTTATATTAGAACTAATTTTGGTAATAATTCAAGTCCTGTTAGTAATGATGAAATAGCAAAATTTAGAAAAACAAATAGTAGACTAAAAAAAAATTAAATAAATGAAAAAATTTAAACTGATAGTAATCATTTTTGGATTTGTCTTTTTCCAGTTAAAATCATACGCGCAAATCTCTAATGATAAGACTGTTTATGATATTTTGATTAAAAATGGACACGTTATCGATGCAAAAAATAATATAAATAAAATTATAGATATTGGGATTATTGAAAACAAGATTGCTATAATTCAAAAAAACATTTCAGTAAAGTCAGCTCTTAAGACTATTGATGCAAATGGTCTATATGTAAGTCCAGGATTAATTGATATTCATAGTCATAATTTTCATGGTACAGAACCAAATAATTATTTGAGTAATAGTTTTGATGCTCTTCCACCAGACGGATTTTCATTCAGGTCTGGAGTTACTACAATTGTTGATGTTGGAGGAGCTGGCTGGCGTAATTTTAAAAATTTTAAAGACCAGATTATCAATAGGTCTAAAACAAGAGTGTTATCATTTTTGAATATTATAGGATCAGGAATGAAAGGGGGTGCAATAGAACAGAATCTTAGTGATATGGAACCTGAAAAAACAGCAGAAACTGTTAAAAAGTTTCCTAGAGAAATAGTTGGAATAAAGTTAGCCCATTTTAATGGATATAATTGGACACCTGTTGATAGATTAGTTGAAGCAGGAAGATTAGCTAACGTCCCGGTAATGATAGATTTTGGTGGTAGTGATCCAGTGCTTTCATTGGATAAATTGTTATTGGAAAAATTAAGACCTGGTGATATTTTTACACACACATATGCTAATGTTAGGGGTAGAACACCTATAGTAGATGAAAACGGGAAATTAAGACAATATATTATTACTGCTCAGCAAAAAGGAATTGTATTTGATGTAGGGCATGGTGGGGGAAGTTTTGTATTTGAACAGGCAATACCTGCAATCAACCAAGGACTAAAACCAAACTCTATCAGCACGGATCTTCATACTGGAAGTATGAATAGTGGAATGAAAAACATTGTTAATGTGATGTCAAAATTTTTAAATATGGGAATTGAAATAGATGAAATAATCAAGTTAACTACATGGAATCCAGCTAAATATATTAAAAGAACTGATTTAGGACATTTAAGTGTTGGGGCTGAGGCAGATATAACATTGTTAAATTTAAGAGAGGGAAAGTTTGGTTTTATTGATACACAAGGCAAAAGAATGGAAGGAAATAATTTATTAGAATGTGAATTGACGATAAAAGCTGGGGAAATAGTATATGACCTTAATGGACTTGGAAGTAATGATTATTGGAAAAAATAAATTTATGAGCAGAATAACAAAAATTTTACTTGGATTATCAATAGTTTTCTTATTAATTACTATTTGTCTTTTCTTTATTGATCAAGTTAACAAAACAGGTCCATTTCTGATTTTATTTTTTCTATTTCTTGCATTAGGAATAAGAGGAGTAGATCGCTTCAAAGGACTCTCTTTTACTGTTTTGATTTTTGCTGCAGTTAGTCTTTCAATGTATTATCCTCAATCATTTGTACAAGTTGGAGATTTTCAATTAAAAAAATTAATTGTTCCGTTGTTACAGGTTATTATGTTTGGTATGGGAACAGCAATGAGTTTTAATGATTTTTATGGAGTTATTAAAATGCCAAAGGGTGTGTTTGTAGGATTGATTTGTCAATTTAGCATAATGCCTGTATTAGGATTTACCCTTGCTACAGCCTTCGATTTTCCTGCTGAAATTGCAGCAGGAGTTGTTTTGATAGGATCTTCTCCAAGTGGACTTGCATCAAATGTTATGGCGTATTTAGCAAAAGCAAATATTGCTTTATCTGTTACACTTACTGCTGTAGCAACTTTGATTGCCCCTTTTATGACACCTATTTTAATGAAGTATCTCGCAGGTTCTTTTGTTCCTATTGATTTTGTTTCAATGATGATTAGTATTGTTAAGATTGTGATATTACCAATTGTTATAGGATTAGTTTTTAATCATTTTTTTCATGGTAAGGCAAAATGGCTAGATCAAACAATGCCAATAATATCCATGGCAGGTATTACATTAATTATTATGATAATTACAGCAGCAGGAAGAGATGATTTGTTAACTATAGGAATGTTATTGATTATTGCGGCAATTATTCATAATTTAATGGGATATTTACTTGGCTACTGGGGATGTCGTTTACTTAAAATGAAAGAGCAAGACTGTAGAACAATAGCTTTAGAGGTTGGGATGCAAAATGGAGGATTAGCTTCTGGAATAGCTTTAGAGATGGGGAAAATATCAACTGTTGGGCTTGCTCCAGCGATATTTGGTCCTTGGATGAATATTTCAGGTTCATCGCTTGCTACATGGTGGAGAGACAAAGACCCAGAAAAAATTAATAAATAAATTATCTAAATGAATAAAATAAAAATAATAATCTATCTGTTTTTTCTTTTTTGGATGATCATTCCTTTAAAGGCTCAGGGTCTTAGTTCATCTGAAATAAAATTCTTAACAAATAAATGGCAAGGAGAGCGTTTTGATGATGGTAGACCAAAAGTTTCAAATGGGGTGTTAGAAAGAATGAAACGAGTATCTATTGAGGAAGCTTGGGGAGTTTTAAGAAATGAAGGTTTTCATAATCAATTTGACGGTGGATGGAAACCATTACATGATGATGTTACTATAGTAGGTAGAGCCTTAACAGTTCAGTATATGCCAAATCGTCCTGATGTATCTGAGCAAATAAATAACAAAGGTCTTAAGGAAGGAGAAATAGGTAACACAAATTCATGGCCAATTGATAGACTAGTAGAAAATGACGTATATGTTGCGGATGGTTTTGGGAAAATTGTGGAGGGTACATTAATAGGTGACAATTTAGGAAATTCCATATACGCTAAAACAAAAACTGGTGTTGTCTTTGATGCTTCTAGCAGGGATATGGAGGGTCTCTCTAAAATTGAAGGGTTTAATGCTTTTGTTAGAGATTGGCATCCTTCATTTTTGAAAGAAGTAATGCTTTTAAGTATTAATGATCCAATAAGAATAGGATCCGCCACTGTAATGCCTGGTGATGTGGTTTTAGCTAAAAGGGAAGGCGTTATTTTTATTCCTGCTCATTTAGCTGAGAAAGTAGTTATAACATCAGAGGTTGTAAGATTGAGGGACATGTTTGGAATTACTCGTTTGAAAGAGGGAAGATATACACCTGGACAAATTGATAATAAATGGTCAGAAGAAATTGAAAATGATTTTTCAAAATGGATTAGAGAACATATTGATAAGCTTCCCGTTCCTAAGGAACAAATAAAAGAATTAATTAAGAAAAGAATGTGGTAAAATATTATTAACAACAAAAATATAAATTATGAAAAGTAACGAACAAAGAAGATCGGTTTTAAAAAAAATATTGATGTCTTCTACAGCTTTTTTTGGAATTGGAACTGTAACTGCTTCACAACAAAAACCTGTCAAAAAGGTAGTTGGAAAAATTATTAAAGATCAAGATATTCCTCTATTTTCTGGTGCTGTAAGACACGGAAACACTCTTTATATTGCTGGAAAGGGAGCTCATTTTGATGGAGATATTAAATCTCATACTGAACACGTTCTAAAGGAATTGCAAAAGGAGTTAGAACGTAACGGATCCTCAATGGAACAAGTTTTAAAAGTAAATGTTTATCTAGCAGATTTAGCAGATTATAAAGGTATGAATGAAGTTTATAGAGGGAAATTTGGTTCAAAACCACCTGTAAGAACAACTGTTGCTACGTATGGTGGAGTTCCTGGAAATTCTTTAGTCGAAATGGACTGTATTGCTGCTGTTAAATAAAAAAAAATATTATGATAAATCGAAGAAAAGTAATTAAAAACTTAGCATCACTTCCTTTTGTAGGTGCATTTTTAGGGTCTAATACATTGTCAGCTAATCCTGAAACTGCTGCTGTTATATCAAATGTTCGAAGAGATTTTTTTAAAGAATTAGGGCTTAGAACGTTTATTAATGCTGCAGGAACCTATACATCTATGACTGGATCACTAATGTCAAAGGAAGTTATTGAAGCTATTAGTTATGGAGCTTCTGAATATGTTAATTTAGATGAATTACAAGATAAAGTAGGAGAAAGAATTGCTGAATTGCTGAATTGTGAATATGCAACAGTTTCATCTGGAGCATTTGGAGCGATGAGTATTGGGATGGCTGGAGTAATGTGTGGAATGGATTCACAAAAAGTAAAGCAACTTCCTAATACTGATGGATTAAAAAATGAAGTTATTTTGCAAGAATCACATACTATTGGATATGCTCAAGCACTTACAAATGTTGGTGCAAAACTGGTAAAGGTTAAAACTGTAAATCAACTAGAAAAATCAATTACTAAAAAAACAGTAATGCTTTGGTTTTTAAATGCAAATACAGATCAAGGTGAAATAAAACGGGAAGAATTTGTCGCTTTGGGAAAAAAACATAATATTCCAACCTTTATTGACTGTGCGGCAGACGTTCCGCCAGTTGAAAATTTATTTAGGTTTACAAAAATGGGATTTGATTTGGTTGCCTTTTCTGGTGGAAAAGGACTTCGTGGACCTCAAAGTTCAGGGCTTTTACTAGGAAAGCGAAAATATATTGAAGCAGCCAGATTGCATACTCCACCTAGAGGAGAAACTATAGGCCGCGGAATGAAAGTTAATAAGGAAGAGGTGCTTGGTATGCTTGCTGCTCTTGAAATATACTTAAATAAAGATCATAAAAATGAGTGGAAAATGTGGGAGTCACAAATACAATTGATTAGTGATGCTGCTAATTCTGTAGATGGGGTAAAGTCTGAAATACATGTACCTAAACATGCTAACCATGTACCTAGTTTAAGAATAAAATGGAATCAGAAATTAGTTAAAATAACACCTAATGAAATGCGCAGGCAATTGCGTGAAGGACATCCATCAATACAAACAGTTGGTAATGATAACATATTAGGAATTACAACTTGGATGATGGTTCCTGGGCAGGAACGTATTGTTGCCAAAAGAGTTAAAGAAATTCTTATAAACGCTACATAAATTAAAACCAAATGAATAAATCAATTATACTTTCTCTTTTCATTGCCTTAATGAGTTGTAATTTAAATTCTGTGGATAATAATTATGATCCAGAATCAAAGTTAAAAGAATTAGGTGTTGAACTATCTAATCCTTCAAGTCCAGTTGCTAACTATGTGAATGTTGTACGATCAGGGAATTTACTTTTTCTTTCTGGAAAAGGACCCTTAAAAAATGATGGAAACTATATAAAAGGAAAAGTTGGAATTGATTTAACTATTGAACAAGGATATGAAGCTGCACGTCTTACAGGAATTAATCAATTATCTGTACTTAAATCAACTTTAGGTAATTTAAAAAAAGTTAAGAGGATTGTAAAGGTATTTGGGATGGTTAATTGTTCATCAGAATTTACAGACCATCCAAAGGTCATTAATGGATATTCTGACCTTATGGTTGAAGTCTTTGGTCAAAAGGGAAAACATGCTCGTGCTGCTGTAGGTATGGTTTCACTTCCATCCGATATTGCTGTAGAAATTGAAATGATAGTTGAAATAGAATAAAGATGATGACAAAAGTAGTTACATTTGGTGAAATTATGTTGCGTTTAGCTCCTCCAGGATTTTTACGCTTTTCTCAAACTAATTCATTTGACATAATTTATGGAGGAGGAGAATCTAATGTCGCTATTTCTTTAGCCAATTATGGAGTCCCTGTAAGGTTTGTAACACGTATTCCTGAAAATGACATTGGTCAATCTGCAAAAATGGAAATGCGTAAGAGAGGTGTAGAAACTGAATTCATGATTTATGGAGGTGATCGTTTAGGTATTTATTTTTTAGAGACAGGTGCTGTAAGTCGTGGTAGTAAGGTTGTTTATGACCGTGCTCATTCTGCCATGTCTGAAATCCAAACAGGAATGATTGATTGGGATAAAGCTTTTGATGGTGTAAAATGGTTTCATTGGACAGGAATTACACCTGCTATTTCACAATCTGCAGCTGACGCATGCTTAGAGGCTGTTAAAATTGCTCATGAAAAAGGAATTACTATTTCCACTGACCTTAATTACAGAGCAAAACTTTGGAAATATTGCGATAACTCTCAACGAGAAAATATCATGACAGAACTAACATCCTATTGTGATATTATACTTGGAAATGAAGAAGATGCTGAAATGCACTTTGATATTAAACCTGAAGGTTTAACAGTTCAAACACAGGGGAAAGAAGTTAAAGCTGAAGCTTTTCTATCGGTATGTAAACAAATGATGAAAAAATTTCCAAAAGCAAAAAAAGTAATTACAACTCTTAGAGGTTCTATATCAGCTTCACACAACACATGGGCTGGAGTTATGTATGATGGAACTACTATGTTAAAAAGTCCTCAATATCAAATTACAGATATTGTTGATAGAGTAGGTGGGGGTGATTCATTTATGGGTGCATTAATTTATGGTTTAATAGAATTCCAGAACAATGATCAAAAAGCTCTTAATTTTGCAGTAGCTGCATCATGTTTGAAACATACGATTAAAGGAGATGCTAATTTGGTAACTGTAGATGAAGTTAATAAATTAGTAGAAGGAGATTCATCAGGAAGAGTAGCAAGATAATATTATGGCAAATTTCACAAGAATAGAGGTTTTTAATAAAATGAATCAAACAGGGTTAGTTCCTTTGTTTTATAATTCAGACATTGAAATATGTAAAAAAGTTGTTACCGCTTGCTATAATGGTGGAGCAAGACTTCTAGAGTTTACAGCAAGAGGAGATTTTGCTCATGAAGTTTTTACGGATTTAAATAAATTTGTAATTAAAAAATTTCCAGAAATGATTTTAGGTACTGGTTCGGTAACAGATGCAGCAACAGCCTCTTTATATATGAGTTTAGGATCAAACTTTATAGTTACTCCAGTTTTAAGAGAAGATATTGCAATAAACTGTAATCGTAGAAAAGTAATGTGGTCACCTGGGTGTGGCTCACTTAGTGAAATAGCAAAAGCTGAAGAATTAGGTTGTGAAGTTGTTAAGTTATTTCCTGGTGGCACTTATGGCTTTGGGTTTGTGAAAGCCATTAAAGGCCCTCAGCCATGGACAAATATAATGCCAACAGGAGGAGTTTCTCCAACTAAAGATAATTTAGAAGCTTGGTTTAATGCTGGTGTTACCTGTGTTGGAATGGGCTCTAAATTAATCACTAAAGATTCTAATGGCGATTTTGATTATAAAAGAATAGAAGAATTAGTAAAAT
>TARA_B110000914_G_scaffold135879_1_pt1 | contig 10980 bp, 9 predicted proteins | sample TARA_B110000914 | Tara Oceans TARA_B110000914 (sample SAMEA4397983) | marine metagenome | biome: Polar Biome; feature: [MES] marine water layer (ENVO:01000295) within the mesopelagic zone...; material: water (ENVO:00002006), including particulate matter (ENVO:01000060) such as......
GCATTATTTGTTGCTTTTTTGTAAAATAATCCCATAAGAAAAACAGCAAGTATACCTGGACTAACAACTCCTGTATATTCTTGAATAAATTGAAAAACCTCACCTAAATTACCTAGTCCCGGCGCAATCATCATAGCTATAATTAAAGCAGCCAACCCAGAAAGCCTTCCGACTTTGACAGTTTGTTTGTCTGTAGCCTCTTTATTTATAAGTGATTTATAAATATCCATTGTAAAAATCGTTGAAGTTGAATTTAACATCGAAGCTAAAGAAGAAACAATAGCAGCTGCAAGTGCAGCCAATATAAGTCCTAAAAACCCAGATGGAATAAAATTTTTGATTAACCAAGGCGCTGCATTATCATTTTCAATAAGACCATTCGCTCCAACAAATGTTTGATCTATTGTTTCTGGGTTAAAAACTCCTGAAGGATCTAAATTCATTACATAAGCAACAATTCCTGGAACAACAACGATTAACGGCATCAATAATTTTAGAAATGCAGCGAAAGCAATTCCCTTTTGACCTTCTTTCAAGTTTTTTGCTGCCAAAGTTCTTTGAATTATGTATTGATTAAATCCCCAATAATATAAATTCGCTACCCACATTCCTCCAACTAAAACTGCAATTCCTGGAAGATTATTCCAAGTATCATCTCCATTAGTATTAATTATTTCTCCTTTAGAAACGATCATTGTAAATCTTTCTGGCACTGTATTATATACATGACTTAATCCATCAAAAAAACTTCCACTTTCAGTTACATTTGTTAAAGCAAAATAAGTCATCATTAAGCCTCCAAAAATTAAAAGCACAACTTGTATAACGTCAGTCCAAGCGACTGCAGCTAATCCTCCCCATAAAGAGTAAGCAGCGGCAAATAACCCAAGACCAATAATGCTTCCAAACAACAAGCTTCCATCGCCAGTTCCTATAACTATATCTAAAGCTTTTGCACCTAAAAATAGAACTGTAGTAAGGTTAACAAATACAAAAAGTGAAATCCAAAAAATAGCTAATATGGTTTTTAAATTTGTACTGAATCTTTTTTCAATAAATTCCGGAATTGTATAAAGTCCTTTTTCAATAAAAATGGGTAAAAAATATTTTCCAACAACTAATAAAGTTATTGCAGCCATCCACTCATAAGATGCAATGGCTAAACCTGCAGCAAATCCAGACCCATTCATAGCGACAAATTGTTCAGCTGATATATTAGCTGCTATAAGCGAGGCTCCAATCGCCCACCAAGGAAGCGACTTACCAGCTAAGAAATAATCTTCTGCACTTTTAGCTTTTCCATCTTTTTCTCTTGAAACATAAAGTCCTATAAATAGGATAATTAAACAGTATGAAATGAAAACAATAATATCCAGTGTTGAAATGCCCATAACAATAACTTATTTTATTAAATTTAAATGCAAATTTAACTTTTTTAAATAGTTCTAATAAGAATAATTCATATTTTTGAATATTATGATAAACAAAAGAAGAGAATTTTTAAAAAATGTATGCCCTTCGTTAGCTCTAGCATTTTTTGGCGTAACAATGTTAGAAGCTTGTTCTTCGGGAAGTGAAGAAGATTCTTCATCTAATGGTGGTGATAGTAGCTCTAAAGGATATACTGTTAACGGAAATACTGTTGTAATTGATTTAAGTAATTCTGCTTTTAGTTCTTTAAATAGCAATGGTTGGATGAATTTTGGAGTTCAAGCTATGTTATTATTAAAAATAGATGCTTCTACATATAGAGCGTTTACCAATACCTGCCCTCACCAAGGAAATCAAAGTCAATGGACTTATGATGGCTCAGGTGACAAATTTGTGTGTGGAGCGCACGGCAACTCCTATCCAACTGACTGTTCGACTGCAGGTACTACAGGTGGAGCTTTAAAGTGCTACACAGCAAGCTATAATAACGGAAAGTTAACAGTTACAAAGTAGTAGCCCTGCTAGGAATCGAACCTAGATCTAAAGTTTAGGAAACTTCTATTCTATCCGTTGAACTACAGGGCTATAAAATTCAATACTGTAAAAAACACAAGCTGAACTATTAGTAAATGAAAAGAAAAAGTTATTTCTTTTTTATCTGTATTATAATGAAAGATTGCCTGAACTACTAATCCGATTATAAACCAGCCTATATAATTTTGAAGAGGTGCATGTTTTGAGTCGAATGCCCAAAAACCTAATTCAGGTGCTACAGGTTCGATTAATAAATCTAAAACAACCATTAGAATAGCACCAAATAAAACTGCTGTCTTTTTATTGTTTTGAAAAATATGATTAGAAACAGATCCAGAAATATAAGTTAATATAATCCAGTTAACTCCTATCATAATTGGCACACCTAAAATCTTAAATCCTAAATTGTTTAAGTAAATATAATCTCCAAAAATAAGACCATATTGAACCCCTAAAATTTCAGAAATCATACCAATTAAAAAAATAGTTAACCCAGCTATAAGATTTTTTTTTTCTAATTCAACTTGATTAATAAATAAAAGGACAAATGAAACAAAAAGATTTATTGGACTAAAAGCAATAAACAATTCCTTGTTCCCATATAAAATCCCTAGTAGACCACATACATGAAATAACCAAATTATGAAAATTGAAATAGCAGTATTAGTGTTTTGAGGAAATAAAATTTTCAATTATTTTTTATAATATTAGAAACTATTTTTGCTGACAACAAACAAAGTGGAATCCCTCCACCTGGATGAACACTCCCTCCACAAAAATATAAATTTAAAATTTCATTAGAAAAATTAGGATGCCTTAAAAAAGCCGATAACTTATTATTACTGGAAGAGCCATAAAGTGACCCTAAGTAAGACTGCGTATTTTTTTGTAAGTCTTTTGGTGTATAAACTTTTTCATGTTCAATAAATTCTTCAATATTTACTTTAAGTATTTTATTGAGCTTTTCAATTGTTCTTTTTCTAATGTTTTGTTTAATCAACTCCCAATCCTGATCATTGTCGTGTGGTGCGTTAATCATTACAAACCAATTTTCAGATCCTTTAGGAGCATCTCCAATAACATCTTTTGAAGTTATATTAACATATATAGTTGGGTCATCATATATTTCTTTTTTTTCAAAAATCGAATTAAACTCTTCTTTATAATCCTTAGAAAAAAATATATTATGTAGCTCCAATTCTTTGAATTCTTTTTTAATTCCCCAATAAAATATAAGTGCAGAACTTGATCTTTCTTGATTTAAAGCAATTGAAGGTTCTGAATATTTTTTTAATAACCTTCGATATGTAGGCACCACATCCATATTGGATACTACACAATCAGAAAAATATTTTTTTTTACCTACACTAATCCCTATTGCTTGATTGTTTGATACCAAAATTTCAGTAACAAAATTGTTAAAATAAAATTTAACTCCCTGATTTTTGGCTAATCTATACAAAGAATTGGCGATGTCTACCATTCCATTTTTTGCTACAAAAGTTCCGTATTCCTGCTCAAGATGCTGAATCAAGGTCATCATTCCTGGTGTTTTGTATGGCGACGATCCGTTATAGGTAGCAAATCTATTAAACAACTGAACTAAATGAGGTTCTTTTAATTCTCTTAAATTAACCTGATTTAATGACTGATTTATTTGAAATATATTTAGGTTTAACAATCCTTTTAAAACGTCTTTTGAAAAAAATGTCTTTAGTTTGTGTAAAGATTTTTCTAAAAAAATACTTTTAGTTAAATCATATTTTTTTTTTGCTTTATCCAAGTAATTCAAAAGAGTTTTAGAGTCCACCCCCAATTTATCTTCCACTTCTTTAGAAAACCTTAATTTATCACTAAAAGCATTTAGCACAATTCCATCTTCCCAATAATATTTACATGAAATATTTTTCTTTTTATATAAAAAATGTTCCTTAGAATTTTCATTAAATAATTCGAATAACTCATCTATAAAATGAGGCATAGTAAGTAGTGATGGACCCGAATCAAACCTATATGGGCCCAATTTAAAACTAGAAAGTTTTCCTCCAGGATATTGATTGCTTTCAAAAACTTGAACATCGTACCCTAAGGACTTTAGCCTTATACTAGTGGCTATTCCAGCTATTCCAGATCCAATTATTATAACTTTTTTCAAATTTTTAAAAAATTTTATAACATGAATCAATTATCTCAAACCTAGCAAAAAGATCTTCCTTATACCATTTTCTTTTTCTAGTTTTCTTAATTATCTCAGCGTGAGATCCACTGTTATATGCAAAATTTTTAACTGACTCTAAATTATCCCAAACACTAAAAGTAGCTTGCTGGATAAATGGCCATTCTCCTATTCCTTTAAACCATTCTACACCCTTTGCATTTTTTATTGCATTAGAAGCATTAGGAACAGATTTCCAAAACTCAAACATTCTGTTTGCATTAATTGTAGCTCTTGTAATAATTCCTATTTTAGAATTTCTCGTAATCCTCTCCGAATCAGTTTTAAATGGATTAATACCATCCCATTTCCCATGGCTTTTAATTGGGTTTAGATAAAAATCTTCTCTTGAAAATGCCATTTTAGAAATAGATATCGCATGTTGACTTTCGTTAACAAAGTTTAAAGCAGAGCTTTTGTTTTTCCAAACACATAAAATTGAATAAGTAGAGAAATTCGGAAATAAACTAAATCCATTTCCTGATCCTGTTCCAAGCAATTTAAAAAATTTAAGATTAGGAATTTTATTCATTTTTTTAAATGCATAGTGCATTTGGGTAAATGCCCAAAACTTATTATTATTATATTTAAAAAAAGAAATTGTTACTATCATTGGTATTTAAATGTATGCTAATTCTAATAATGAGATGATTTCATCTTTTATTTTTTTATCTGAAAAAGAAGCTTTCATAGCATTAATATTGCATTTAAGAAAGTCTTTCTTTGACCAACTAAAGGAATTTTCAATCCTATCATATTCTTTATTTAAAGAAGTATCTGAAATTGTTCTCCCATCAGAATTAACACTAATTGAAAGGCCTTTTTTAAATAATTTATCTATTGGATGTTCTTTAAAACTACCATATACTTTTGTTACTATATTACTTGTGAGGCATAACTCTAAATGAATATTATCAGTTTTCAGTTTGTCTAAAAGTTCGTCATCTTCAATACTTCTAACCCCGTGTCCAATTCTTGATGGTTTAATCTTATTTAGCGTTTCCAAAATACTTTTATATCCCAAAGCCTCACCAGCATGAGCAGTGCAAAATATTTTATTTTTAGAGGCAAACTTAAAGGCATCTATATGTTCGTCTAAAGGATGCCCCGCTTCATCAGCTGCAATATCAAAGCCTACTACATTTGTATTTTTAAATTTATTAACTAACTGTACTGTTTCCATACTTTGAAAACTGCTATAATGTCTCAATGTACATAATATCAATCTGGCTTGAATCCCAGTAATCTTACTTTGATTAAATGTTATTTTACTAACTATGTCAACTACTTCATCAGAAGATAGTCCACTATTAGTATGAAGCAATGGAGCAAACCGAATCTCTACATAAAGTACCTTATCACTCTTTAATTGATTAAATAAATCAATTGTGACTAGTTCTAACTCTTCTTTGGTTTGCATTAAATCTACAGCGTTATCCGCACACTTAATGTAGTCTTTTAAACAACTGCAACTTGTGCCAATGAAATTTTCTAAATAATCTTTCTTAGAAATATTAGGTCTTATTTTTTTTACAACTTCAAAACTTAAACAGCAATCCAAATGAACATGTAATTCGACCTTAGGGTAATTAATAGTACTCATTTCTAAAATCTAGTTTACATAATACAATGCATGAAATGAAACTTCTCCATCACATTTATTAATAAAATACATATTAGAATTGTTGCTGTCTTCTATATTATTGTAAATATCTTTTTCTAAAATTTTATTTGCAAAGCTTGGAATTGTATTACTATGACCTACTACTAATACTGTTTTACCTTTATTAAATTCAATAAATTCTTTATAGTTGATTAAAGACGGGTTATAAAATTTAATTTTCTGATCATCATTTAACATAGGTTCAGCAGTCTCTTTCGTTCTAAAATAATCAGTAGAGTAGACTGCATCAAATTTTATATTTTTGAAAAAATCATTCCATTTTTCTGCTCTAATTAAACCATTAGAGTTTAAATGAGGGTTTTTATCTTTTTTATTTTCTCTAACTTTTTCTGCATGCCTGATTAAATAAATAGAAGTACAATTTGATTCATCTATATTTTGAGAGTAAGAAAGAACTACAAAAAATAATAAAAAACTTATTATTAGTTTATTCATTTAAATTATTATTAAGTGATGATGGCAATTCAAATAACTCTAAATGAAATGTCTTTAAAGAGGCTAGTAAATGATCAAATATATCTGACATTATATCTTCATATCTTTTCCATTCTTGATCTTTACTAAAAGCATAAATTTCTAAAGGGACGCCCTGAGAGGTTGGGGTTAGTTGTCTACACATCAAAGTCATCTCACTATTAATTGAAGGGTTTTTCTCTAAAAATTCTTCGATATATATCCTAAACAAACCAAGGTTAGTTAAGTTTCTTCCATTTATTAGAGATGAATTATCAACTTTTAAATTCTGATTATATTCTAATATTTCTGTTTCTTTTTTTATAATATAGTCTTCAATTAATTTGATTTTTTTTAATTTATTAAGTTCACTCTCATTTAAAAATTTAATTGAAGATCCTTTAATAAGTAAAGCTCTTTTAATTCTTCTTACATTAGAATCGCTCATTCCTCTCCAATTTTTAAACGAATCTGAAATTAATTTATAGGTTGGGATTGTTGTAATAGTTTTATCAAAATTTTGAATCTTAACAGAATTTAAATTTATTTCAATAACATCTCCATCAGCTCCATATTTCTCCATAGTAATCCAATCCCCTATCCTTATTAAATCATTAGCACTTAATTGAATACTTGCCACAAAGCCAAGAATAGTATCTTTAAAAATCAATAAAATAACTGCTGATAAAGCTCCCATAGCAGTTAAAAACGTGCTTATTTCTTTTCCAGTAATTAATGAAAAAATAATTAAAACTCCTAGAAACCAAATTACCATTAAACATACCTGAATAAAACTTTCAATTGGCTTGTCTTTTAAAGAATCTATTGTTTTTAAATAATCTTTTGTTGATCTTAAAAAGCTTCTAATAATCCAAATAATTAGTAAAATCGAGTATATCTCAATAAAAATATTTACGTAATTAATAAGCAATTCAAAACCCATTAACCAAAAAGGAATTATCCAATAAATGAATAAGACTGGAATTAATTTGGAAATATAAATCTGTGCACGATTAGAAATCAAATAATCATCAAAATTATTTTTAGTTTTTGAAGAGAGTTTAACAAAAAAATTAGAAATAATTTTTTTTGATAAAAAATTCAACAAAATCGATATTAGTAAAACAACTAAACTTAATGCCATTAAATTAAAAGCTTCTGCATAAAATTCAGGAAATTTTAAATTAATTAAAAAGTCATAAAATAATCTGTTTATCTCCATTACTATATAGGTATTTATTATTGTTTTATTTGAAATATAATTAGAATAATTCTTTTTGAGAATTAGATTTTTTCTTGCCTAAATGGTTATATGCTAGGTCTGTAACTTCTCTTCCTCTTGGAGTTCTGATTATAAATCCTTGTTGAATTAAAAAAGGCTCATAAACTTCTTCTAAAGTTTCTGAGCTTTCAGAAACTGCAGTAGAAAGAGTGCTAATTCCTACGGGGCCTCCTTTAAATTTATCAATTAAAGTTGTTAAAATTTTGTTATCCATTTCATCCAAACCATGTTTATCGACATTAAGAGATTTTAAAGCATACCTTGTTATTTCTAAATCAATTTTACCATTTCCTTTTATTTGAGCAAAATCTCTTACTCTTCTTAATAATGAATTTGAAATTCTTGGTGTTCCTCTACTTCTACCAGCTATCTCAATTGCTGCTTTTATATTAATTTCAATATCTAATATTTCAGAGCTTCTTTCAACTATAGTTGACAGAAGCTCTGTTTTGTAATACTCTAACCTACTATTGATCCCAAATCTAGCTCTCATTGGGGCTGTTAACAAACCAGATCTTGTGGTGGCTCCAATTAAAGTGAAGGGATTAAGGTTTATTTGAACAGATCTTGCATTAGGCCCTGACTCAATCATTATATCAATTTTATAATCTTCCATTGCAGAATAAAGGTATTCTTCAACTACAGGACTCAACCTATGAATTTCATCTATAAAAAGAACATCTCTTGGTTCTAAATTAGTTAACAGACCAGCCAGATCTCCTGGCTTATCCAGAACAGGCCCTGATGTTACTTTTAAGTTAACGCCAAGCTCATTGGCTAATATATGAGCTAAAGTAGTTTTACCAAGCCCAGGAGGCCCATGAAAAAGTGTATGATCCAAAGCATCAGATCTCTGATTGCACGCCTCAACAAATATTTTTAAATTATTTAAAATCTTCTCCTGTCCTGCAAAATCATCAAACGACAAAGGTCTTAATGCTTTGTCAATTTCTAATTCTTCACCTGAATAATTGGAGTCCGTAGGATCTAAATTTTCGTTCATTAAACCAAAGATAAGCAAAAAGGTAAACCCTTATTTAATAAACAAGTTAGATAATATTAATGTTCTGTTTCTACTTCGTTTTTTCCAAGAGGAGTAGTCTGAGGAACAAAATCTTCTTTATGACCTGGTTTACTATAGTCATATGCCCATCTATGGATATGGGGAATTTCTCCTGGCCAATTTCCGTGCATGTGTTCGACGGGAGCAGTCCATTCTAGAGTTGTAGATTTCCATGGATTTTTTTCTGCTTTTTTACCGAAAAACATACTGGATATGAAGTTATATAAAAATATTAATTGAGCTGCTCCAGCTAATAATGCAAAAACTGTAATAACTACATTAATATTCGCTAAATCATCAAAATAAGGAAAAGCAGTATTAGTATAATACCTTCTAGGAAGTCCTGCCATTCCTATGAAATGCATAGGAAAAAACACTCCATAAGCCGCAATTGCTGTTACCCAAAAGTGAATATATCCTAAATTTTTATTCATCATTCTTCCAAATAATTTTGGAAACCAATGATAAACTCCAGCAAACAATCCATATAAAGCTGATATCCCCATTACTAAGTGGAAGTGAGCTACTACAAAATATGTATCGTGAATATTAATGTCTAAAGTACTATCTCCTAATATAATTCCTGTCAAACCTCCAGTAATAAAAGTTGAAACCAATCCAATTGAGAAAAGCATGCCAGTATTAAATTGAAGGTTTCCTTTCCATAGAGTGGTTATATAATTAAAAGCTTTAACAGCAGAAGGAATAGCAATTAAAAGAGTGGTAAATGTGAAAACTGAACCTAAAAAAGGATTCATTCCAGAAATAAACATATGATGACCCCAAACAACTGTAGATAAAAATGCTATAGCCAAAATTGAAGCAACCATTGCTCTGTATCCAAAAATTGGCTTTCTAGAATTAGTAGCAATAATCTCTGAGGTTATACCAAGTGCTGGTAAAAGAACAATATAAACTTCTGGATGACCTAAGAACCAAAATAAATGTTCAAATAAAACTGGTGATCCTCCTTGATAATGTAAAACTTCACCCTGAACAAAAATATCAGATAAAAAGAAAGAAGTTCCGAAGCTTCTATCCATAATTAATAATAAAGCCGCAGATAATAAAACAGGAAATGAAATAACGCCAATTATAGCAGTTGTAAAAAATGCCCATATAGTTAAAGGAAGTCTAAACATAGACATTCCTTTAGTTCTTAAATTAATAACTGTTATTATATAGTTTAATGATCCTAATAAAGATGAAGCAATAAAAATTGCCATAGATATTAGCCATAAGGTCATTCCCATTCCAGAACCAGGTTGTGCTTGTGGAAGAGCGCTTAAAGGCGGATAAATTGTCCAACCTGCCGCAGCTGGTCCAGCTTCAACAAATAATGAAGCTAACATTACCATACACGAAACAAAAAATAACCAAAAAGAAATCATATTTAAAAGCCCAGAAGCCATGTCTCTAGCTCCAATTTGAAGTGGAATTAATAAATTACTAAATGTCCCACTAAGACCTGCGGTCAATACAAAAAAGACCATAATTGTACCATGAATAGTAACCAGGGCCAAATAAATATTTGGATCCATAACTCCTTCTGGAGCCCAGTCACCTAAAAATATATCAAATACAGCAAAAGACTCTTCAGGCCAAGCTAATTGTAATCTAAATAATAATGACATTGCAACCCCAATGAATCCCATAAACAACACACCAACAATTAGATATTGCTTAGCAATCATTTTATGGTCTTGACTAAAAATATATTTAGTTATAAAAGTTTCTTTATGATGATGATGTTCATCATGGCCAGAATTAGAAATATTTGTAGCTGCTGACATATTAATTTATTGAATTATTTCAGAAAATGTTTGTTGTTGAGCTTTCCATTTATTGTAATCTTTTTCAGATTCTACTACTATTTTCATTTGCATATTATAGTGAGAAGTCCCACAGATTTTTGCGCACAACAATAAGTAGTCAAATTGATAAGAATCTAGAGCCTCTTCTCCTTTAGAAATCAGTTTTTGACTTTTATCATATCTAATTTTATTAATTCTATTAACCTTAGCGACTACATCCGAATTTTGTCTCATTTCTTCTGAAGTAATTGTTGGTGTAAAAGAGAATTCTGTAATCATTCCTGGTACACAATTCATTTGAGCCCTAAAGTGAGGCATATATGCAGAATGAAGTACATCTTGAGATCTCATTTTAAAAATCACCTTTCTATTAACAGGTAAATGAAATTCTTGAGTGACAACAAAGTCATCCATTCCATTTGGATCAGAAGAGTCAATCCCAACAGCATTTTTGCCATCAAAATCATTTAAAAATCTAACATTAGCATCTCCTAAAACATTATC
>TARA_B110000914_G_scaffold117376_1_pt1 | contig 10909 bp, 12 predicted proteins | sample TARA_B110000914 | Tara Oceans TARA_B110000914 (sample SAMEA4397983) | marine metagenome | biome: Polar Biome; feature: [MES] marine water layer (ENVO:01000295) within the mesopelagic zone...; material: water (ENVO:00002006), including particulate matter (ENVO:01000060) such...
AGGTGAGTCTTTAGACGTTTCTGTTGATTGAAAAACATTAATCTAAACCATAGATATATCTTTCTTTTTTAGTTAATGACTGTATATATTAGTTTTTTATAAATTTTAATCTACTACAATGAAAAAACTCATTATTATTTCAATTGCTTTCTTATTCACTTTTTGTTCTCCTTCGAATAAAGAAAACATACTCAGTAAAAATAATTTAGAAACTGCTCAAGCATTTCTTGATAATATTATAACAAACCCAGCAACTGCAAAAAGTTTACTTCACGAAGATTTTACTTTTGCGTGGATGGGAATTATTGAACAAGGTGGTAAAATATGGAATAGAGATAATTTATTTGATGAGTATTTTAAAAATATTATTCCAGAAATACTTCCTAATGGTATTGTTTTAAAAACAGTTGATGCTATTTCAGATAATAATGGTGTTGCCATAATTCAAGAAGGAGATGCAGAAGGTAAGAATGGAGAATATGACAACAAATATGTATGGATATTTAAAATGAAGGATGGTTTGATTCATTCTGTTAGAGAATATAATAGCGACATTTTAGTAGCTACACAATTATATGATTATAAGTTAGTTCCATTGGACAAAGAATAAGTAACCATAGGCATAACTTCTTCTTTTAAGACACCCTGAACCTCACTATTATACATACTTATACAAACACCACCCGTCAAAAGAAAACCGATATTATTTGGAGTTAGATCTTATAAATAAATTAAAATAGTTGGATTTTTTCAGCTTTTACCAGGACTTAATATTAGAAAAGCTTTGGCGGTAATTATGAGCATAAAAAAGGGGAGTTAAAAACTCCCTATCTCTGTTCTTTTTATGCAAATTTTGTGCAATAAAATTGTATCCTTTAGCTCCCCCTCAAGGACTCGAACCTTGGACCCTCTGATTAACAGTCAGATGCTCTAACCAACTGAGCTAAGGAGGAATTTGTTTTAAATCGATGGCAAATATAAATTATATTTCATTGTGTTCAAATTAATTAAAAAAAAAATTAATTAAAAAGCCATTTATAAAGATCATTCCCATTTGCAAAAAGGACTAATGCCATTAATAACATGAAGCCTGTGATTTGAGCATATTCCATAAACTTATCATTTGGCTTTCGTCCTGAAACAACTTCATAAAGCAAAAACATTACATGTCCTCCATCTAAAGCTGGAATTGGAAGAACATTCATAAAAGCTAAAATTAATGAAAGCAAAGCGGTAGATTCCCAAAACCTTTGCCAGTCCCAACTTGCTGGAAAAATGCTTCCAATTGCACCAAACCCACCAAGCTGTGTTATTCCTTTTTTAGTAAATACGTATTTAAATTGAGTAACATAATCTTTTAAAGTCCAATAAGCTTTATTGTATCCTCTTTTAACACTTTCAGAAAGTGTAAAGCCTAATTTAGTGGATGAAAATTCGGGACTTAAAACAGTTACACCCATTTTATTGTCATCTCTTAATTGTACTGTTTTATTTAATAAATATCCATCTCTATCGATTTCTAAATTTACTTCGCAAAATATACTTTCCTTAATTATTTTAGTGAAGTCTTGCCATTTAACTATTTCTTCACCATTAACTGATATAATTTTATCATTTGAATTTAAATCTGCTTGTTGAGCTGGAGAGTCAGGCTCTACAGAACCAATAACAGGGAGAAGGAGAGGGGTAAAAGGAGTCATGATTCCGCTTTCCATCATTTGAGTTCCAATATTCTCTGGAATTTGTAAATTTTCGTAAGCTCCATTAATATGTTGAACTTTGACATCAGAAACATTTCTTAAAAACAAATACTTGTTTATTTGATATATGTCCTCTAAAGGTTCTCCGTCAATTTCTAAAATTTTATCTCCATCCTTAAAACCATAAGGTTTCATGATTTCATTAACCTCATATCCGCCGGGCAGATCTTCATTTGTAAGAATTTCTTTTCCCCACACAAAAGAAACCATCATATAAATTGCAAACCCTAAAACTATATTTACTGTAACTCCACCTAGCATTATAATTAGTCTTTGCCAAGCTGGTTTTGATCTAAATTCCCAAGGTTCTGGATCTTTACTTAAATGCTCTGTGTCCATGCTTTCATCAATCATTCCAGCAATCTTAACATACCCTCCAAGCGGAAGAACTCCAATCCCATATTCAGTTTCTCCAATTTTTTTCTTGAACAATGCAAATGGCCAATCAAAAAATAAGTAGAATTTTTCAACTTTTGTTTTAAATAGTTTGGCAGGAATAAAGTGTCCTAATTCATGAAGAACAACTAGAATTGCAAGACTTAAAATCAGTTGAAATGCTTTTATTAAAAAAATACTCATATATAAATTATTGGGAGTCCAAAAATACGTTTTTTATGTTATTAAAAAAGTTTTTTAAGTTATCTGCTTAAATGGATTAAAACGATTTCCAGCCTTGAGAAGTAATAGGGACTTTTTCTTCTGATTTAGTAACTAAATTTATTCCTTTTTCAGAATCAGTTACATGGCCAATTACAGTTAGATCATTACTTCCTTTAATTTTATCGTAATCTTTTTGATTTATTGTAAATAAAAGTTCGTAATCCTCCCCTCCACTTAACGCTATTGTAGTTGAGTGTAATTTGAATTCTTCACATGCAGATTTCAATTCCTCACTTAATGGTATTTTTTCTTCGTATATATCACACCCCATATTTGATTGTTTACATATATGTAATATTTCTGAAGAAAGACCATCGCTTATATCAATCATTGAAGTTGGTGTTATCTTTTGATTAGCAAAAAAATCTATAACATCTTTTCTAGCTTCTGGCTTCAATTGCCTTTTAAGTAGGTATGTGTAATTAGATAAATCTGGTTGATTTTTTGGATTTACTTTAAATACCTCGTTTTCTCTTTCTAAAATTTGTAAACCCATATAGGCACTTCCTAAATCTCCAGAAACTACAATTAAATCATTGATTTGAGCTCCACTTCTTTTAACTATGGCCTTAGACTTAGCGTTTCCAATGGCTGTTATACTAATAATTAGTCCTTTTGTTGAAGTTGTTGTGTCTCCTCCAACTAAGTCCACTTTATAAAATTTACATGCAGCTCTAATTCCTAAATAAAGTTCTTCCAAAGATTCTAAATTAAATCTATTAGAAACCGCTATACTCACGGTAATTTGAGAACATATTCCGTTCATTGAATAAATATCTGAAAGGTTCGAAACAACAGCTTTATAACCCAAATGTTTTAAAGGCATATAAGCCAAATCAAAATGAACGCCTTCAACCATCATGTCAGTTGAAATTAATGCCTGATTATCGTTAAAATCAATAATCGCCGCATCATCACCAATTCCAAGTATGGTAGACTTATTTGAATTCACAAACCCTTTGGTGATTTCATTAATTACTCCAAATTCTCCTAAATCTGCTAATTTTGTTGAACTTTTTATGTCGTTATCTTTTTTCAATTTATTTTTTTTGTCAAATATAAATTAAATGGCATTATTATTGAATTATTATAAGAAGGTATTAATAAAAAAAACTTAGTGTAATAAAATATCAAAGAGTTATATTTGCAGAATATATAGATTTTAGTATAAATGATTAAAGTTTCAGAACAAGCAAAATCAGAGGTAACCAAGTTAATGGAAGCTGAAGGCTATAGCGCATCTAACGATTATGTTAGAGTAGGCGTTAAAAGCGGAGGATGTTCCGGTTTATCATACGATTTAAATTTTGACAACTCTATTAATACTGATGATAAAGTTTACGAAGATAATGGGGTTAAAATTATTGTTGATAATAAAAGTTTTTTATACTTAATTGGGACTACTCTAGAATTTTCCGGAGGCTTGAATGGTAAAGGGTTTGTTTTCAATAACCCTAACGCTAACAGAACATGTGGATGTGGAGAAAGTTTTTCATTATAAAAATACAAAATGGCATACACGGAAGAAGAATTAAAAAAAGAGTTAGAAACTAAAGAATATGAGTACGGATTTGTAACTGATATAGAATCTGATACATTTCCTGTTGGCCTAAATGAAAAAATTGTTGAAGCTATTTCAAAAAGAAAAGAAGAGCCTGGGTGGATGACTGATTGGCGTTTAAAAGCATTTAAAGCTTGGAAAGAAATGGAAGAGCCTAAGTGGGCAAATGTTAAATATTCTAAACCAGATTTTCAAAAAATATCATATTATTCCGCTCCAAAAGGGAAAGATAAGTACAATAGTTTAGACGAAGTTGATCCAGAATTACTTAAAACATTTGAAAAGCTAGGAATTTCAATAAATGAACAAAAAAAATTAACAGGTGTAGCAGTTGATATTGTTGTAGACTCTGTTTCAGTAGCAACTACTTTTAAAGAAACGCTTTCAAAAAAAGGAATTATTTTTTGCTCTATTTCTGAAGCTATTAAAAACCATCCTGATCTTGTTAAAAAATATATTGGAAGTGTAGTCCCTCAAAAAGACAACTTTTACGCTACTTTAAATTCTGCTGTATTTTCAGACGGATCATTTTGTTATATTCCTAAGGGAGTAAGGTGTCCTATGGAACTTTCAACTTATTTTAGAATTAATCAAGCCGGGACTGGCCAATTTGAAAGAACTTTAGTGATTGCAGATAAAGATAGTTATGTGAGTTATTTAGAAGGGTGTACTGCACCTTCTAGAGATGAAAATCAATTACATGCTGCAGTAGTAGAGCTTGTTGCTTTAGACGGAGCTGAAATCAAATATTCTACTGTTCAAAATTGGTTCCCTGGAAATAAAAATGGAAAAGGTGGTGTATTTAACTTTGTTACCAAAAGAGGAATTTGTCATACAAATTCTAAAATATCCTGGACACAAGTTGAAACTGGATCGGCTGTAACATGGAAATATCCGTCGTGTATTCTAAAAGGAGATAATAGTATTGGAGAATTTTATTCAATTGCTGTTACCAATAACTATCAACAAGCGGATACTGGTACCAAAATGATTCATATAGGCAAAAACACTAAAAGCACAATTATATCAAAAGGAATTTCAGCAGGAAAATCTCAAAACAGTTATAGAGGACTTGTTCAAATTAATTCTAGAGCTGAAAATGCTAGAAATTTTTCACAATGTGATTCTCTACTTATGGGTAATAAATGTGGAGCTCATACATTCCCATATATTGAAGCAAAAAACAAAACAGCTATTGTAGAGCACGAAGCTTCAACTAGTAAAATAGGAGAAGATCAAATATTTTACTGTAACCAAAGAGGAATAGATACTGAAAAAGCCATAGCATTAATTGTTAATGGATTCAGTAAAGAAGTATTAAACAAGCTCCCTATGGAGTTTGCAGTTGAAGCTCAGAAATTATTAGAAATTTCCCTTGAGGGATCAGTTGGTTAAATCAAAAAATTAATTTAAACTATGTTAACTATAGATAATTTACATGTAAGTGTTGAAGGAAAGCCTATTTTAAATGGCATTAATTTAGACGTAAGAGCCGGTGAAGTACATGCAATCATGGGGCCAAATGGTTCGGGAAAAAGCACACTTGCATCAGTCATTGCAGGAAATGAAGATTACGAAGTCACAAAAGGAGATATTGTATATAAAAATGAAAATATCATTGAATTAGCAGCTGAAGAAAGAGCTCATAAAGGAATTTTCATGTCTTTTCAGTATCCCGTTGTAATTCCAGGGATTACAGTTACAAACTTTATCAAGACAGCTATTAACTCAAATTTAAGAGCTAGAAATGAAGAGGAAATGCCTGCAAACAAAATGCTTAAAAAAATTAGAGAAAAAGCGGAACTATTAGGAATAGACTCAAAATTTCTTTCAAGATCTTTAAATGAGGGCTTTTCAGGGGGGGAGAAAAAAAGAAATGAAATTTTTCAAATGGCAATGCTTGAACCTAGTTTGTCAATATTAGATGAAACTGATTCTGGTTTAGATATAGATGCTCTAAAAATAGTTGCTAACGGAGTTAATAAGTTAAAAAATAAAAACAATGCTGTAATTATCATTACACATTATCAAAGATTATTAGACTATATAGTTCCAAACTATGTACATGTGCTTCACGAAGGAAGAATTGTTAAATCTGGAGGAAAAGAACTTGCACATGAATTGGAAGAAAAAGGATACGATTGGATCAAATAAAAAACAATTATAATGCCATTAGCAGATAAATTAGTTTCATCATTTTTAGCATTTGAACTAGACATAGACATACAGTCCCCTGTTCATAACATTAGGACTAATGCTATTAAAAATTTTGAAAAATTAGGATTTCCAAATAAAAAATTAGAAGCTTGGAAGTATACTTCTTTAAATAAAGTACTTAAAGAAGATTATACTCTTTTTTCTAAAAAAAAGAATGTATTAGAGTTTAAAAACGTAAAAGACTTTTTCTTAGACAATACTGAAAGTTATAAAATTGTTTTTGTTGATGGATTTTTTGATTCCTTTTTATCTCAAACAAGTCATGATAAAATAGATATTTGCATAATGTCAGCGGCCTTATCAAAAGCTAAATACGCTTTAATCATTAAAAAATATTTTAATAAATCGATTGAAAAAAGTGATTCATTATCTCAATTAAATACGGCTTTTTCAAAAGAAGGGGCCTATGTTCATATTCCTAAAAACATAGTATTAGAAAAGCCTATTGAAATAATTCATTTTGCAACAGGAAATGAATCTGCTTTAATGCTTCAGCCTAGAAATTTAATTGTTATTGAAGAAGGTTCTCAAACAGAAATCATAGAAAGTCATCAAAGCTTAACTGACAATCCTATTTTTACAAATTCTGTTTCTGAAATTTTTGTTGCAAAAAATGCTCATTTAGATTATTATAAAATTCAAAATGACCGTTTAACTTCAACGCTTATTGATAATACGTATATTTCTCAAGAAAGAGACAGCAATGCTAAAATTCATACTTTTTCTTTTGGAGGAAAACTCACAAGAAATAACCTAAACTACTATCAAAAAGGATCCTATATTAATTCAACAATGAAAGGGATTACAATAATAGATGACAAGCAACTAGTTGATCATCACACCTTGGTTGATCATGCTAATCCAAATTGCGAAAGTCATCAGGATTATAAAGGGATCTATTCTGGTAGTTCTACCGGAGTTTTTAATGGCAAAATTGTTGTAAACAAAATTGCTCAAAAAACGAATGCATTCCAACAAAATAACAACATATTATTAAACGATAAATCTACTATAAACTCAAAGCCTCAATTAGAAATATTTGCAGATGACGTGAAATGTTCTCACGGTTGTACAATTGGCCAATTAGATAAAGATGCTTTATTTTATTTAAGAGCTAGAGGGATCCCTAAAAAAGAGGCGGAAGCATTACTCACATACGCCTTTGCTAATAACGTTTTGCAAAGTGTAAATATACCAGCTGTAAAATCTAAAATTAAAAAAATTATCGCTAATAAGCTGGGTGTAAAGTTAGGGTTTGATTTATAATTATGGCATTTGATATAAACAAAATTAGAAATGACTTTCCAATACTAAACAGAAAAGTAAATGGATATCCTTTTGTTTATTTAGATAATGCCGCAACAAGCCAAAAACCAAAAACTGTTATTGATTCTATCGTAGACTACTATAGTAATTACAATTCTAATATTCACAGAGGAATTCACACTGTAAGTCAGGAAGCAACAGATGCGTATGAAAATGCTAGGCAAATTATTCAAGCCCATTTCAATGCCAAGTATTCTCATGAAATTATTTTCACTTCAGGAACAACGCATTCAATTAACTTAGTGGCTAACGGATTTGAAAGTCTATTAACTAGTGAAGATGAAATTATCATTTCTGGACTGGAACATCATTCAAATATTGTTCCTTGGCAAATGATGTGTGAAAAAAATGGCGCTCAAATTAAGGTCATTCCAATAAAAGAAAATGGAGAATTAAACCTTCCCGTTTTTGAAAAATTATTATCCAAAAAGACGAAGCTTGTATTTGTAAATCATATTTCTAATGCTTTAGGTATTATAAACCCCATCAAAGAAATAATTCAAAAAGCTCATGAATTTGATGCTGTAGTTTTGATAGATGGTGCGCAAGCCAGTTCTCATTTTAAAACAGATCTTCAAGAGTTAAACGCAGACTTCTACACCACATCTGCTCATAAATTATGTGGCCCAACAGGTATTGGGATGCTATACGGAAAAGAGAAGTGGTTAAAAAAAATGCCTCCATATCAGGGTGGTGGAGAAATGATTTCAAATGTAACTTTTGAAAAAACTACCTACGCTGAGCTTCCTCACAAATTTGAAGCTGGCACTCCAAATATAGCTGGAGTAATAGGATTTGGTGAGGCTATTAATTATTTGAATAAAATTGGATTTGATGATATTGAAAATCATGAATCAACTCTTTTAAAATATGCCACAAAAAAGCTTAAAACAATCCCTAACATTAAAATTTATGGTGATTCGTTAAACAAAACTTCTGTAATCTCATTCAATATTGGAGAGATTCACGCCTATGATATTGGCTCTATTTTGGATAAATTTGGAGTAGCAGTGCGAACAGGCCAGCATTGTGCACAACCCATTATGGATTACTTTAATATTTCAGGTACAGTGAGAGTTTCTTTTTCTTTCTATAATACAATTAAAGAGATAGATCATCTTTATAAATCTTTATTACAGGCCGTATCTATGTTAAGCTAATTTGTATCTTTGATTTTCAAGTTTGGCTTATGACAATAAAAGAAATTCAAGATGAAATTGTTGAAGAATTTTCTCTTTTTGAAGATTGGATGCAGCGATATGAATATATGATTGAACTGGGGAAATCTATTGAGTTAATTAGTCCTGGCTATAAGACTGATTCCAATTTAATTAAAGGTTGTCAAAGCAAACTATGGCTTCACGCTACAATGCTTGAAGGAAAAGTAATTTATTCGGCAGATAGCGAGGCTATTATAACAAAAGGAATAGCTGCTATTTTACTTAGAACTTTTTCAAATCAAACTCCGTTGGACATCATAAATTCTAACGTTAAGTATATTGACGAAATTGGACTTAAAGAACACTTGTCTCCAACAAGAGCCAACGGTTTAGTTTCAATGATAAGACAAATAAAATATTATGCATTAGCATTTAGTAAAAAAGAATAAAATCAAATAAAGATGGACCCAAATGAATTAGGTGAAAAAATAGTTAGAGTATTAAAAACGATATATGATCCTGAAATTCCAGTTGACATATACGAACTAGGATTAATATATGATGTTTTTGTAAACGAAGACAACCATGTTAAAGTACTTATGACCTTAACAACGCCAAACTGCCCAGTTGCCGAAACCCTTCCGTTGGAGGTTGAAGATAAAGTAAGGTCGGTTGAAGAAGTAGTAGAAGCTAAAGTAGAACTAACTTTTGATCCGCCATGGACAAGAGATTTAATGAGTGAAGAAGCAAAATTAGAGTTAGGGTTTTTGTAATGAGCAAAGAAATAGTTAACAGAGTGGCTAACAGCAAGCTTGAAACAATAGATTTAGAATCTTTTATTTTAAATAATGAGAGAATAATATTTGATATAAAAAGTTGGCTTAAAAACGATTTGGTTTTAGTTGAAAAAGATTTTAGAGAAAAAGCACAAAATCATGATTGGAAACAATACAAAAACAAACTGATCTCAATAATTTGTTCAAATGACGCCATTGTTCCAGATTGGGCCTTTTTACTAGTAAGTTCATTTTTAAAAAAGTATGAAGTAAAACACGTTATTGGATCTTTAGAATTACTAGAAAACATTTTAATTAATAACACCATTAATAATCATGATTTTTCTAATTACAAAAATAAGTCAGTCATAATTAAAGGATGTTCAAATAAAGTTATTCCTAAATCTTCTTATTCTGCTCTTATTGAAAAACTCCAGTCAACGGCAAAAAGCATAATGTATGGAGAAGCTTGCTCTTCTGTTCCTATTTACAAACAATCAAAAAATTAATATTGAATTTTAAATTTTTACACATTATTTCATTGCTATTTTTAAACAGTTTTTTATTCTCTCAAACTGAATCAGACAGCATTCAAACACCTGTAAAATGGAAAAGGTCTGGAACTGCTCTTTTTTTAGTAAATCAATCTAGTTTTAGCAATTGGACTTCTGGTGGTCAAAGTAGTATTTCCGGAACACTTAAAATTAATTATAATTTCAATTATTATGACAATGGATGGGCTTGGGATACAAAGGTAATTAGCACTTTTGGATTAAATAAAATTAGCGGAAATGAATTCCTTAAAAAAACTGATGATCAACTAGAAATCAATTCTGTTCTTGGGAAAAAATTCAATAATGATATAATTGGTAAATGGAGTTATTCTAGTTTTTTTAATTTTCAAACTCAATACGCAAAAGGGTACCGTTTTGGTAAAGACGCTAATGGCAACGCTAGTCGTACTGAAAAATCAAGATTTTTTTCTCCTGCTACCACCCAGCTCGGAGTGGGGTTATATTGGAAAAAAAATGAAAACTTTTGGGTTAACATAGCTCCAATAACAGGTAAACTAATCTTAGTTAACAGGCTTTTTACAGAAAATTTAAGTGCCAACGAAACCTATTTTGGAGTAATAAAAGGAGCCAATAGTAGGTTTGAACTTGGGGCTTCTGTTAGATCATTTTATAAGGCTGAGGTGTATGAAAACATTACATTAGAAAACAGATTGAGTTTGTATTCAGACTACCTAGATAGACCTCGAAATATTGATATAGATTGCACTTTTAATATAGTTATGAAAGTAAATAAATCTATATCCACTAATCTTATCTTTCAATTTGTATATGATCATAATGACATTCAAAGAATTCAAATAAGAGAAGTCCTTGGAATTGGATTAAATATTGACTTAAGTAATATCGGGATATAAAAAAGCATTGTAAGGAAACC
>TARA_B110000914_G_scaffold29741_1_pt1 | contig 10747 bp, 14 predicted proteins | sample TARA_B110000914 | Tara Oceans TARA_B110000914 (sample SAMEA4397983) | marine metagenome | biome: Polar Biome; feature: [MES] marine water layer (ENVO:01000295) within the mesopelagic zone...; material: water (ENVO:00002006), including particulate matter (ENVO:01000060) such as......
CATTCACGAGTATGACGACCTTTAACTGATTGACCACATGTGGCAATCCTTATACCTCTACCTGTACCATCTAACATTTTTAAGAATTCTAGAAAGTGTGGATTATATATTGGATCTGATAGTTGACCACAGAATGTTATACAGTGTTGATAGTAATCTATGATCTTTTGAAAGTCTTCTTTCTCTAAATCATATGCTCTCTTAATACGTGGTCCACCTTCTTTCTTTTGTCTTAAACATTGTGGACACCTCAAGATACATCTATGAGATGAATCAATATTGGGTGAACCCCATACTTCGTTATGTGTATACCAGTCAGCTATACGATCAGTAGGTTGTAGTTCTGTAAATCTCATTATATTGTAGATTGTAGATATAAGTTATTATCTTTCTTTAGATTACCACATTTGTATTTACAATGTTTCATTGCTTGCCCTTGATTATTAAGTAGTGTATCAAAGAAATGATCCCATTCATCTGATAGAAATATATCTTTTAATTCATTAACCTTATTAACTCTAAGGTGTTCATCTTTTAATCCAAAGTATTCAACACCGTAATCATTCTTTGGATCATCTAGCCAACAGCATGGTAACATAAAACCATCTGATGTATAAGCAGCAGGCTTATGATATGACTTAGGGTTAAAGGTTAAACACCGTGGTTTAATCAATAACTTCCATTCACCTATATCAAGCTCTTGTTCCTGATCTTCTTTTTGTTTATTCATTGCTGCTTCACTTGAACTCATTACTGTAGCTCTCCATTTAAGTATACATCTGTCACACCTTCAAATGTAGGGAAACGATAAAGACCATCTTCATCTCCTGTACGACGATCATTAAAAGGTATATCTTTATTTAAAACTTCTTGATGTAATCTCCTATCAACACCGTCCTGTTCATATCCAACACCAATGATAAGTTTAGCGTTATACACATTATCTTGCGTTTGTTTATTTGTAGGTAATAGTTTACCTATGCCTGGTGAGTCAAGTGCTGAACATATTCCAGTTTTATATCCCATCATTGCAGCTGCAAGTATTAATTGACCAACTGAAATTCCAATTGAGAAATCTATCTGCTCTTCATAAATAGTCATTACATTTTTTGATCCACCTTCTTGAGCTAAGAAGTGAGTGCCACCTCTTACTGTACGACGATCTTCAGTATATACAAACATAGCATTAGCTAAAATTTGAGAATTCTTTATTGAGTAATCATCGTCTTGCCAGAACTCTCCATCTTTATCTTTAAACATATCTCCATAATCAGCTTTCCCATCTGCGTACATACTGTCTTGGAATTCTGGATTATCAACAGGGAATAAAGAGAACTTCTTTGTTTGATCATAAATTGCTCTTATCTTTTCCTGGTCAGTGAAAACATGTAATGCATAGTGTGTTTCCATTTGTTTCTTTGGACTATTTTTAGCAGCATATATTAATGCGTCTAAATCTTCTTGTGGAATTGTTTTATCTAAGTCCCAATTCCTTTGTGCTTGTTTAGATACTTTTGCAGCATCTATTATTTGTTGGTTCATACAATTTCTCCTTTATGTATTTATAATATCTAATCCAGAATCTTTCGGGTTGTGATACTCTTCTAATTCAGGGAATACTTCAAATAGATTCATTTCCCATTTAGTTCCTTTATAATATTCATCATTCTTTAATGCATAATCAAATGTATCTTGATAATCTAATTTCTTTTTAAAATCTGGTTTGTTAGGTACAAGGCCAACAGGCTCTTCCTTTAATAACTGTTGAATATCTGGAAAGCCTTCGTAAAATGGAATAAGTTTTTCTTTAAGTGGTGTGGGTAATACATTAGCACATAACTTAGCAGGGCTTCTAATGTTTGACCAATTAACTTGGTCAAATAAATCTAGATTATCATTAACCCAATCTATTAATTGCCAAAATCTAAGTACAGATAAAAATGATATAGCTCCATTTATATTTACTGTTACATTTGGATATTGACGAACATGTCTAATGTTATTAACAATCTCTTCCCAATTAGATCTACGTCTTATATAATCATTTGCTTTACCCATTGAATCTATTGATACTGTAAATTCAAATACATCAAAATGAGGAATGAATTTTGTAATTTTTAATCTTTCAAAATCTAATGTAGACATATTAGTTTGATATTTTACTGTCATATTTTTAGCTTCACCTGATTCAACTATTCTTTCTAATAGGTTATAAAACTTTTTCATTACTAATGGTTCACCACCAATTAATTTTAGATTATATATGTATGGAGCTATACTAACAATGTCTTCAACGATATCATCTATTGTATTTTTATCTACTTTCTCTGGACTCTTTTTAGCAAAATCAGAAAAAATATTTTCACCTTGTAATTCATCTGAATGTATTGAAACTAACCTAGTACTAGAATCATATGGAATACACATATAACAATCTAAGTTACATGTATTTCCAAAAGCTTTTACTTGTACCTCAAGTAATCTTTCATTAAACGTAATCCTATTATCTCTTTTGAATTCCTCTACAGCATTACGTATACGTGGCCAAAGCCTCTTATCATTTGATTGAATTTTTAAAGCAGCTTGACGTCTTGACCTTCCAAAATGTTTCTCTTGGTATCTACAATTCTTACATACTTTTTCTGCAAGTTTAAGATCAGAATTAGGAGTAGTCATTTCTGTACGTAATGCATTTAGTAAAGAATCTTTTTTATAGTATTCTGTGCCTTTTACGTTTTTAATATTTGGACCTATATTTTCTTCAGCCCAAGAACATGGAATAAGTTCACCTCTAGTACTCGTATAAATCATTTGAAATGGCGCAGTACAAAACCAAATATCTTCATCTTTAATTTGATTTTCTAAGTTAGGTATTTGTTCAAACCATTTACTGGTATCTACTTTGCCACCACCTAAGAACTTATCACCTGGCCCACCTTTTGTTAATTTTGTATTAATCATTTAAATCCTCTTTTAAGTGGATTTAAATATCTAAATAATTCATCCTCTATAAGAAATCGTTCAATAGTAATCTTTTTCATAAGGCCTTCTTTTTTTATAACTTTATATAATGTTGTAAATGCTAACATGTTTTTATCAGCCGAGTTAATACCACCAATTTGATATTCACCACACATAGGAAGATATATTGTTACATCATGTCCAGCCTTAGCCCATTCTATTGCAGAATAACCTGTAGATCTTAAAACACAACCAGCAGTATTACAACCTCCTATAATAAGTTTTTTTATATTATATCCTCTCTCAGCTGCTAACAGTTGAATGTCAGAAACGTTATAGCCTGCATCAGCATCAAAGGTTACCCAGTCATGCTGGCCATCTGCTCTTGCCATTTTTTCTACTTCTGTAGTTTTTGGATGTTTATCATGATTATCAGACATGATTAAAAATGATCTATGTGAGTTATTGATCTTATCTTCTGGCATACCATATATCAATCCATTCAAACAGGCATAGCGAAGCTCATTCATATAATCATCACCAAGAATAGGGTGACCTTCAAAGTCAATTAATAGTATAGTAGTTTTATCTTTCAGTGTCATAATATATTACATTATTTATATCCAGCGAATTACTTCCTCTGGCTCAGGCTTCCTATCGTCTATATCACCTTGTGGTTCAAACTTTTTCTGCCACTCTCTTTTAGATACTTTACACTTACCAATAGTTTGCATCAACATAACAGGATGATCTACACCTGGAATATCTTGCCAACCATCTTCGTAATCACCTGGGAAACAAAGAGTTGTTGAAGTATCTAATCCTTCTTCTAAAGCAAATGCTCCTAGGTTAGCAGCAAACATTCCAACTTCTATAGATACACCTCTAATAATATTTGGCATTTCTGATAAATGCATTGGTTCATAATAGTCTCCTTCTTCTACATTCTTTTTATACATAGCGTTAGGTTCACAAAGTCTTTGACTATAGACTATAAGGTAAGGTGCTGTCTTAACATGATTAAAGAAAATATTAGTGCCTTCCTCTTCCCATTCAGTGATGTCATTATCTATAACACCTGGTGTAGTTTTATCTCGTGGAATGTTATTTTCATTAGTCATCTTTTTATTATTCTTAGATAACTGCCATATCTTCTTGCCCAAAGCCATTTGGTCTGGTCCATATACATTTACATGATATGGCATAAAGTTATTTTTAGAAGGTGTGACTTTCCATGCTTTCCAAAGAACTTTTTCTATTAATGCTTTATCGGGAATTTCTTTATCCCAATTCATTACATGTCTTCTACTTCCTATTAATTCTAATGCGTCCATAATTATTTCTCCCGGTTATTTATTACTATTTATATATTAAGAAGATCTACTATTTCTCAACAATTCTATCCAAAGTTTGTCGTTATGAACAACTTCCTTTGCATTATTTTTTGCAAGGTAAAAGTCTACACCATCAGCCTCTGGTAAATTACCTATTTGTTCTCTATGGTTTGCTGAAGCTAACTCAGTCTCTATTGTTATCTTACCATCTAATGTATCCAGAGCAGTTATGATTGGCCCGATATCTTGGTTCTTTAATCCACGTTTCCAATACCAATAACCACCATCTTGTACAGGATTGGTTCTATGATAAATTATTTCTTTGCCTAACCATCTTGCTTCTTGAAATAATCTTGGAGCAGGATCAAATGTTTCTTTAGTATAAACATATGTTTTAAATTTGCCTAACAGATTATCAACAGGACATCTCAGATTATTATTCTCTAAGTCTAAATATTTTTGAGGATAAGTTAATATGCCATGATCAGGATATTCACCTATTATTTTTTGTAATGATTTATAATATTCTGGATTAGTTCCTAAGAATAAATGATCGAATTGAATATCTTCTTTAACTTCTTTGTATACGGGGAAGTGTATTATCTTTTCGAAATGTTCTCCAATACCATTAGGATAAACATCTGTATCACATAAATCAATAATTCTTTTTGGTTTAAAAAACTTTAAAGCTTTAGGATATTTTTCAGGATGATTCTCTGAATAAACAGAAACAAGGTTGCCACTAAATAATTTTTTAACAGAAGCTTTTTGCATATCACTATAATCATTCCAAGTCATATGAGCTAAGGTTAGCATACTCCTACCCATAATCAATGTTAAAGAATCATCGAACACAAATTCATTATTAAAGACTATGTTTTGACAATGAATATACTTATCTTTAATAGCATCAGTATAATCACCTGAAGTAAAATCCCTATGTGTTATAACATATACCTGAGCTTGAATACCCTTCTCATTCAAGTGGGAACAATATTCATAACTATAAAACAGTAAACCATCTGCTGGTTTACTGGTACATACTATATTTAACATCTCTTATTAAATCATCTAATTATTAGTTCTATTTATATGTATAAATAAAGGTATGAATAAAGATATATTATATTCCTACCTTGTGCTGTATGGAATACAAAGTGAATTGAATATTAGATTACATGATCCTGAACAGTTTGTTAACTGGACAGAAGAGAACTTTGAATACGTAAGATACAATCCTAGGAAGCCTATCGATCGATGGGGGTTAAGCATAACAAGTTATGATGGTGGACTAAGCGGTATTCCTGATTTAGATAGTTTGGGAGATTACTGTATAGAAAATAATGTTTCTCTTGAAGAGAGTGACTTCAATGTACCAACAGAAGTTTATAAACAATCAAAAGAATTGCAAGAAGTACTAGAACCATTTAAAGAAAATTGTTATAGAACACATATATTAAAATTAAATCCAGGTAGTTACTTCCCTAAACATAGAGATCTAAGGCTAGATAATTTTAATCACTTTAGATTAATTATGCCTTTAAAGAATCCGTGTACATTTGTAATAGAAGATAAAATTTTAACTTGGGATGTAGGTACAATGTATTTTGTAGATACTGCTAAAGTACATTATCTATTTAATGCTACGCATGATCCAAGTTATTGGTTAGTGCTTAATGTTGAATTGACAGAAGAAGTATATGAAGAAGTAACAAAACATTTTTTTTATAAAGCATGATAATAATACCTATCAATGATGAGTTAATACCAGAGCTAGAAGTGTTCTGTAAAAAGGCAAAGGAATTAGGTTATACTAATAATTCTAGTCTTAAATTAATGCGGTATGACTGGTGTAAAGAGATTGGTGAATACTATTGCGCAATTAAAGGCAACGATATAGTTGCTGTAGCTGGGTGTCATCCATTACCAGAATTTTCTCCTGATGCTTGGCGTATAATGTTTAGAGGATGTGAATTACCTGGAGCATCTCCATACAAAGGATTAAACAAAGGGGATTGGAATAGTATAACACAAAGAGATTTTATACCTAAATTTATTGACTACATTCCATCTGAAAATTTATATATAAGTACTAATATAAGTAATGAACATTCTGGCAAAGCTTTAAGGAATCATAAGATTATGAATATATTAGCTAGACAAAGGGATGCTTATATAGATGATGTATGTGATATGATATTAAATAATACACATCAAACAATATGGAAGTTAAATATAAATCAATACTTGAATAGAAGGAGTAAATTAAATGTGGTTTAATTGGAATCATTTAAAAGAAGCTAAAGAAAAAGCCGGAGGGAAAGGAGGCTATTGGTGGCATTTTAAGTTTGCATTCATAGAAGCTTTATGGTTATTACTTGCAAGTATAGCATCTTTAATACACGCTGTCTTTCCTTTCTTAATTGACTTTAAAATTGTTAAAGCAAGAATTAATAGACTTAAATATCTTAAGTCAAAATTACCTAATGACCCAGACTTAAAGAGGATACATTTTGATGATTGATACGATTGGTTATAAGAATGGAGAGTTCTTACCTTTAGAATATTGTGGCCCAACTATATTAGACTTTGGATTTATACATTGTGATTCAACATATGATGTGATACCTATATATGATGGTAAAGCCTTTTGTCTTGATAGACATTTAAATAGATTTGTAGCTTCAGCTGAATACTATGATCTTGAATTACCTTATATGCATTACCTAGGAGTTGCTGGTGAGTTGATGGAAAGAAATCCTGGTATAAAAGATGCGTTCCTTTGGATAATTGCATGGAGAGGATACCCTAAGTCAGGACAGCCAAGAGATATTAAAAGTGCACCAGTGAATGTGGCAATGTATATAAAGCCTAGCTATCCTTTAAAGGAAGGAGCTGATATAGTAAATGTACAACTATCTGATCAGCTTAGAGTACCTGATAATGTCTACAGCCAAGCAGCAAAGAATTTTTCATGGATAGATTTTACAAGAGCACAACTAGGTAAAACAGATACATATGACACTGTCGTTTTATTAGATCAGACAAGACATATAACAGAAGGCCCAGGATTTAATGTTGGATTTGTGTGGGAAGATTACATATATACACCATTAAATAATTGTCTTAATGGCGTGACAATGAGTGTTGTTGAAGATATATGTGAAGATACTCCAGGCCAGTTTACTAGATGCCACTTAAAAGAAGACGTATGGAATTTTGCAGATGAGATCTTTTTAACATCTTCATCAGGCGGTGTTACTGCAACACAACGAACAGGGAAAGTAACCGAATGGTTACAACGTGAATATATAGAGAGGACAAAACATTATGACTACATTACAGAACTTTAAAAATACATGGGATAAATTTTTTAGCAAAGATAAAATACCTGTAGACACAGGTAAATATTTTAGAATAGTTCCTAATAGACTTACAGAAGAAACTAAAAAAGAATTACTTAAATTAGCAAATGAGAAAGATGCGTTTGTAGATATAAGTTATAAAGTAAGTTTTTTTAAATACCCATCTAAACTTCAGAAGTTTGCACCTTGGGGTGTTGCTCAAATGTTAAGAGTATCTGAAGAAGATAGTACAATACATAAAGATAATAATAGAACAAATGAATTTGATAATACTTATATGCCAAGACGAACAGTGATTAATTATCCTCTTACTGATAATCCTTCAAAAACAAATTGGTATGATGATAATAAAAATTTAGTTGCTACTACAACATATGATAAACAATTATATCCAAGTTTGCCAGATGAGTGTTTTACATTAGAAGGTAAAAACTATAATGCAGCTATACTTAATACTGGTGGAGGTTATCATAATGTTGAATTTAAAGATGGTGATGAACCACGTATAGTATTTCAATTATGTTTTGATAGTGATATAGATGATGTACATGAAATGTTTAAATATATGCATGGCGGATGTAGAATATAATGGAACTGAAGTTAGATTTTGATGATGTATTAATTAAACCTCGTAGATCACTCAAACCTCTTACAAGGAAAAGTGTTAATATAGAAATACCTTGGCTGGATAATACAGCGCACCCTATTGTTATTTCGAATATGCCTTCAACTGGAACATATAAAATTGCAGAGCATATGACACCAATGAAAGTGTTTACATTTATTCATAAAGAATATAAAGTACATGAGCATAGAGATAATTTAGCTAACATGGGAGATCGTAGTTACATTGGTATTACAAGTGGTGTGAGAGATAAAGATGTAATGAGAACAATAGATATTATATCAGGCTTTGAAGATATTGGCATGATTAATGTTGATGTAGCTAACGTATATGCTAATGTTGATGGAATGATTAAAACTATTAAAACATTTAAAGAACATTTCCCAAATATATTATTATGTGCTGGTAATATATGTGATAAAAATTTAATGGAAGAGTTAGTTGAAGCTGGTGCAGATTATGTTAAAGTAGGTGTAGGTTCAGGTGCTGCGTGTATTACTCGAACAGAAGTAGGCGTAGGTATACCTCAGTTAAGTGCCGTAATGGAATGCTACGAAGAAGCACAACGTATAGGATGTAAAATAATATCCGACGGTGGTTGTGTTACTTCGGGTGATGTAGCTAAAGCAATTGCGGCAGGCGCTGATATGGTTATGATTGCTGGTATGGTATCTAGTTGTTATGAATGTAGTAACATGGTAGAGATTGATGGTCAACAGTATGTAAATCTATATGGATTGGGTTCAACAAAGCAATATAATATACACACTATAAGCGAAATGGAATACAGACCTAATGAAGGTAGAGACTTAATGATTCCAGCAAAGGGTTATATAAAGGATATCATTAATCAAATCCTTGGTGGATTGAGAAGTGTATGTACATATGTAGGTGTATCTGACATTGAAGAATTATCAATACATGCAGAATTCATTAGAGTAAACAGTACTCATAATAAATCTTTAGAAAGATATGGATAACTATTTACAACAGATTTTAAATTGGAAACGATTTGGAATAAATATCACATCTTCTGGAACATCAGGAGATCCAAAGCTTATCCATAGATCACCTGATAATCTTCGTGCATGTAATGAGGTTGCTATACATGCTCAACAATTAACTAGCAAATCTAAAGTATTAACTGTAACAAAAACTGATCATGCTGGTGGATTACTATTACAAACATTACCAGCTTATACATTAGGGTGTAAAGTCATTGATGTAGAAAAGTTTAATCCTTGGAATTTTTTAAAGAAGGTGAAAGGATATACACATACGTTCTTAACACCTGAACAAATGAAAGCAGTAATGATGACTAAAGGGTTTAAAGATTGTGACTTAAGTGGTATAAGAATACTTGGTGGTAGTAACCCAGTTAGTTATGATATGATAGAAGCATTTGTATCTAAGGGAGCACTTGTTCAACCTAACTGGGGTATGAGTGAAGTAGGCCCAATGGTAATCAATATTGAGATAAATAATATAGAACATATAAAATATTTAAAAGAAAGAACACCTAAAGGCCATACTATACTAGGGAATGCATATTGGTGTGATTGGAAAATTGATAATGGTGAACTATATGTTAAAAGTAATATGTGTATTGAGCCTGGTTGGTTTGCCACAGGTGATATTGTTTCTTTAGATAATGAAGAAAGAATGTATTATGAAGATAGAAAATTGTATAAATAACCTTATATAGTTAATAGATGGGTGTTCTTTGACACTCTTTCGGTCCCTTAACTGGCTTCTTCGGTTGTCAGCGGCTACGTGGGATACCTTTTATCGATGACGAGAGCATCCTTCTATTAGCTATTATTATCTAGGTATTAAGTGAGTCACTGTTCGCACTCGACTTCGTAAAAAGGTTTCGGCCTTCATCCTTTCGGGGATGCGTTTATTGATCCGAGGTGACTCTCTTAATAGCTATGTACACAATATAATTATGATTGAAAAAATACTAGCGGGAACACTCGCAATTTCATTAAGTGGATGTAGTATGTTAGGTGGTTTCAACGCACTAGATCCCAAGAATTTAATTAAGACAGCAGCAACGACTGGTGTCACATACGTTGTTGCGGGCCCTATACCAGCGGCGGTCAATGCAGCAACATCTATAGCAGTTGATTCAGTTTTACCTGATGACAAACCTGCAATAAGCGATATCGAAGCTGGGAATGAAGAACAATTGAAGGCATATATGTTTGCAAATTTAACGGAAACCATTTTATATGGTGTAATAGGATTTTTAATATTTACAAATGTCGTAGGACCTTGGGCAGCACAGCGTAGAGCAAAACGTAAAGCTGAACAGATAGCGCAAGAACAACGTAGGAAAGAAAAGTACGATGCAATGAAAGCTGAACTTGCAGTAAGAAATAAAGTCGGGTGAAAACATACAAAGAAGTAGAAGCAATCGATTGTATATGTGAAGACATGTACAAAGACTTGGTTGTTGA
>TARA_B110000914_G_scaffold64225_1_pt1 | contig 10746 bp, 6 predicted proteins | sample TARA_B110000914 | Tara Oceans TARA_B110000914 (sample SAMEA4397983) | marine metagenome | biome: Polar Biome; feature: [MES] marine water layer (ENVO:01000295) within the mesopelagic zone...; material: water (ENVO:00002006), including particulate matter (ENVO:01000060) such as......
CGAAGGGGGAAGCCCCGGAGACTTCGGGACCTGAACCGGAACCGAAACCGAAAAAACCCGAACCTCTCCCCCCTGCCAAACCCCAACCAAAGCCTAAACCGAAACCCCCAAAACAGCCCCTTAAGGTCGCTTCATGGAGGATGGATCAGGGAGCCGAAGGGACTCCTCTGGTCGACGAGTCCGGGCAGGTGGAACTCCTTCCAGTCGCAAATGGCACGACCATCCGGGCAGTTGCACCCGACCCGGTTCCTCTGACCCAAAAAGAGAACAAGTCGGCCCTGCAGGTGGGAATTTGGAAAGAAGAAAAGGCGGGATCGGTGTTCGGCCTGACCTCAACGCAATCATTTACCTTCGAAGGTTGGTTCCTCACCGAAAAGCTACGGCGACCGATTTTTCTTCTTGGAACCAGGACCGGTGACGAGGACAAAACCGGCTGGCATCTTGACCTTCGTCCACCCAGCGGTGGCCAACGGGAGGGGCAGATGAGTTTTTTCTATGATTCGGGAAGCAACCGGATCCAGGCCTTGGCAGAAGCCGTAACAATCGCGGACCTTAAGCCCCACCATTTCGCCGTAATCTGGGATCATGATGCCAGTCGTGAAAGTGGGGAAATGAAGCTCTATCTCGACGGTGCCGAGGTGGCTGTGGCGTCACTGCCGCTTACAGAGATTGTCGACAAACAGCTCAATCCGTTTCGCATTGGGGCCACGGGTAACCCTGAACGACTCGCCCTTGATGAACTCCGCTTCACCCGCCGCGCTCTTGCTCCTCGCGAGTTTCTCCTCAAGCCCCCTATCCTTGGCATCAAGATGGTGCAAAGTGATCCGGTAAGCCGGGACAGCTGGGGAACTCGCGACAACTGGGAAGGCAAACAAATTCCCGGTGGAGATGACAGCGTCATCATTGAGGAAGGCCTGACCGCCCAAGCGCAGAATTCACCACCCAATCCTTATACCGGTTCATTGGTTTTAAAGAAGGATGCCTCTCTGATTCTCTGGGAAAATGAGGCCCTCACCGCCCTGCCCAAGGCTCCCTCCATCCTGGTGATGCACGAGGATTCACGACTCGTTCTTCGGACGGGGACCGCCACTTTGGGGCCGATCGAATTGAAAGAAGACGCGCAAATCTGGGGAGGGGCATCGACCAACGGCCATGGTGCAGTCCGCCATTTCAAGGGCGAAATTAAGGGTGCTGGGAAGCTCACCTTAAATGGGGTCCGCCAGAACCAGATTAGAATTGAAGCCGCAAATACCTTCACGGGAGGATTTCTGGCCCACTCAACCCAGAATCAAGCCTTCTTGGTCTTTGCCTCCTCCAATCAAGCTTTCGGAAAAGGAGATGTCTCGATCAAAGAAACTTGCTCGCTCATCATCGAGCAGAACACCGGTGATACCATCGCTGATAGCGCTACCTTGCGTCTCGATGGGCCGGGAGTCCTGCGCATTCACGGCAATGATACCAAGGTCTACAAACTGCTCCTCAATTCCAATGAAACCGTCGCGGGATTTTGCATCGACGGCAAGGATCTGGGCGAAGGAATCTATTCCAGTGAAACGCACCCGGAAATCGGAGGCTCTGGAAAACTCACCGTGAAACCCGCCAATGACGAATAGGCCCCTTAAAACCAAATCACTCGGGATTTTTTGCTCCTTCTTCGCGGGAGTAAGTCCCCTCCCCGCCCAAGATCACCCCACCGTGATCGACACCCATGTTCACCTCTGGCACCTCGACCGGCCCGAGGGAATTTATTGGATCAAGAAGGACAACAAGACCCTCTACCGGTCATTCATGCCCGAAGAGCACGAGCCGGTTGCCAAAGCCAATGGTGTCGATGGCGTCGTGATCGTACAGGCCGGACAACATCTCCCCGATAACCAGTGGAATCTTGACGTCACCGCTCATAATAAAGCTCTCTATCGGGGTGTGGTGGGGAACCTTTCCCAGGTCATCGGGACAGATGACTTTCAGCCGCTCTTCGGACAACTTTGCAAAGACGAACGCTACCTTGGCTACCGACTTTCGGGACGAAACGGAGAAAAGCTCAGCGAGGAATTTTTTCGTGACCTCAAGGCAACTGCCCAGAGTGAAAAGACGGTCGATTTCCTCATCGGAAACTATTCACTCGAAGATGTCGATACCATCGCTAGACGAGTTCCTAATCTAAAAATTATCCTCGATCATTTCGGGAGCGTTGTCCTCGATGGACAGCCGCTCGACCCTGTCTGGGAGAACAAATTCCGAGCAGTCGCCAAGCATCCGAATGTTCACTGCAAGGTATCGGCACTCTTCGGACGAGTGAAGAAACAACCGGCTCCTCAAAACATTGGATTCTATCAAAGCATCCTGGGCCTGGCCTTCGAATCCTTCGGGGAAGACCGCCTCGTCTTTGGCAGCGACTGGCCGGTCACTCGAACCACCGGCGATTACGCTTCGGTTCTAAAACTGACACGAGCCTACTTCGACAAGAAGGGACCCGGAGTTTCGAAGAAGCTCTTCTCATCAAACGCCCAAAAATTTTACAGCGTTAACACGGGGCACATCGAGAAAGGAACCAAGTCTCTCCCTCTTCCCGGCGAATCATTCAAGATCAATGGCAGGGATACCTTCATCATTCTTCCCGAAAAGACCGGAGAAAAAATTCCGTGGGTTTGGTATGCCCCAACCTTGAAAGGCCTGCCCGCGAAGTCCGAGGTGTGGATGTTCGAACGCTTTCTTGCCAAAGGGGTGGCTATTGCAGGGATCGATGTCGGAGAATCCTATGGGAGTCCCGAGGGCCGGGATGCTTTTACCGACCTCTACACCTATCTCACACAAAAGAGGAACTTTGTCGGAAAACCCTGTTTGCTCGCGCGAAGCCGGGGAGGCCTGATGCTCTACAATTGGGCGGTGGAGAATCCCACCAAGGTTGGTGGCGTCGCCGGTATTTATCCGGTTTGTAATCTCGAAAGCTACCCGGGGTTGGCGAGGGCGGCTGGCGCTTACAAGATGACCGCCGAAGAATTGAAAAAGGTATTGGACAAGCACAATCCCATCGACCGCCTCAAACCCCTTGCGGAAGCCCACGTGCCCATTTTCCATATTCAGGGCGACAGCGACACGGTAGTCCCCCATGAAAAGAACACTCAAATCCTCGCTGAACGCTATCGCCGGTTTGGAGGAACGGTGGAGGTCGAAGTGATCAAAGGACAGGGCCACAACATGTGGCGTGGTTGGTTTGAGTCCGAAAACCTCACAAACTTCGCCATCGCCCGGGCCCTGGGGCATGACTTACCGAAGAAGAAATAAACTGATGATGAAAAGAGAAGAACCAAACGAGCTATCACGTCGCAATTTTCTCCACAGCGTCAGCGGTGCGGGCGCGTTTCTGGGAATGACAGGCCTAGCCGCAGCTGATGACGCTCCCAAAAATGCCGATGGCAAAGTGATCCCGGGATTCGAAAAAGCGAAAAACGATTCGTCCCCAGCGCCAGAATGGCAGCCGTTTTCTGACCGGAAAATCCGTATCGGCATTGTCGGCTACGGATTGTGCCAGTTTGGAGCACAGTTTGGATTTCAGAATCATCCCAATGTCGAGGTCGCCGCAGTCTCCGACCTGATTCCTTCACGTTGTGCCGAGTTGGCCAAAGCTTGCGGATGTCAAACGACCTATCCTTCCTGCGAGGAGATGCTGAAGGACGATAAAATTGAAGCCGTGTTCATTGCCACTGATGCCCCTAGCCATGCCCGTCTTGCCATTGCGGCATTAGAGCATGGCAAACATGTCGCTTCGGCCGTTCCCGCGGTTTTTGGTTCCTTGGAGGATGCGGACAAACTCTTTGAAACGGTGCAGAAGACCACCTTGAAATACATGATGTTTGAGACGTCCTATTTCCATGCAGATCTTTATGCTTGGCATCAGCAGTATCTCGCGGGAGCGCTTGGAAAGATCATCTACTCCGAAGGAGAGTATTTTCACTACTTCGGCGCTCCACTCGGAGGCTACAATCCTAAAACAAAAAACGTTGATCTCAACGGGTGGCGAAAAGGTCTTCCTCCCCAGTGGTATCCCACTCACTCCACAGCATACTATGTCGGGGTAACCGGGGGGAACTTTACCGAGGTCTCCTGTATGGGGATGCCCAGCATTGTGCCTCATCTGAGAGCTGAAAATAACGACTATCAGAATCCTTTCGGAAGTGAGATCGCGATGTTCCGGACCAGCGAAGGGGGGATGTCACGGATGGCGGTAACGTGGGACATCCATACAAATGGAGGGGAACGGGGCCGCGTTTATGGTCAAAAGAATGATCAGGTGGCGCCGCGGACAATTCGGCCGCCTCTCCCTCCGGGGGTGGGCGGAGGAGGCCACGGGGGATCGCATGGTCATCTCACGAGTGAGTTTATCGATGCCATCTTGAGAGACCGTGAACCGTGGATCGATATCGCGCAGTCCTTGAATATGACAGTGGCTGGCATCGTCGCGCATCAATCCGCTTTACGCGATGGTGAGTTGATGAAGATCCCGCAATATTCCCTTTGATTATCCTGCTCCCTGAGGGGTAAGTCTGGTGACGGTCATAAATTGGCATCCAATTGATTTCGGTATACTTTTATCTGAGTTTGATTCGGCATATTTCGATCGGACAGCCAATTGTCCCTTCTAACCACAAACAAAGTAGAAAAAATCACAATGAAACTAGGGAAAAAAACCTCCTTCGGAATGGCAACGGCAATGATGATGAGCTCTCTTGCCAAGGGCGAACTGATCTTGTTGGAACAGTTTGACTATGAAGGGACAGATACGCAGCTGAATGGATTTGAGGGAGGCCTCGGCTTCGATGGAGCCTGGGAAGTTGTGGGCTGGGGGCGATCTTATCATATTGGCCAAACCACCTATGCCGTGGGTGATCCCAGTTTGATCATAAATGAGCGAGGAGGTTTGGATTTTGAAGGACATCCCTCGGCTGGCAGTGCCTTGGGTCGATTTGGAACAGCAGGTCAACAAGAAGCCCATCGGTTGCTGACGGATGATGCCAAGACCGCCCTGACGGCAGACAACTCCACCATTTGGTTCAGCGTTCTCGCGTGTGCTCCAAACGTTCACAAATATGGAACCTTGATCTTTGGAACGGCCCCCTTGATTGCGATGTCCGGAAGTGCTGAAAATGGGAATCTAAGTTCACCGACGGGGCAGGCATTCGGAGTCGGATTCCGAATAGACAATGGAGGAGTCCCCGGGAGCGGGAGCGGAAGTCCAAACGCCGTGGCTTTTGTTGACTCGGCCAGCGCGACGGTGATCGAGGGAACCTATGTTCCTCTTTTCGCTGATGGAGCATCCCACCACGATGTCTCGCTCATTGTTGGTAAGATTAACTGGAAATCCGATGGCACGCCGGACGAACTTTCCCTTTTCAATATCACTGAGGGACAAGGGGAACCTGCCGAAGGTGACGCTATCGCCACTCTGACAGCCGACTTTGATCAATCCAACTTCACTCAGTTGTCTCTCCAGGACACCGGTTCAGCGATCTATGATGAGATCCGATTTGGAACGACTTTCTCCGATGTCGCACCGGGAGCGGGGCCTTCAATTCCTCTCGAGATCACCGATATCGATTACTCAAGCTTAGGTGTGTTGACCTTGAGCTGGAACTCAAAACCGGGCACCACCTACGCGATTCGGTATTCCACCGATATGATTGACTGGACGAGTGATATTGATGATGGCGTTCTCGCAGACGAAGGTGAGTCAACGACCGGAAGTTACGACTTGGGCAATCTTGTCGGCGACCTTAGGCCGAAGATGTTTTTTCGGGTGGAAGAGGCCGCACCTTAAGAAAGAAAAGAATTCATTTGGAACAAGAGGCCGCCCAATACGGTTGCCTCTTTTTTATCAGGTGGGGTCAACTCAATGTAAATCCCTGAACCTCGACTGTGATCCTAAAAGAGGAGGTATGCCAGCAGTGCTTTGGTGAAGAAATTGGAGGGCTTTTACTGATGAAGCGAAAGCAACCGCTTCGATTCCTTGATCAGGAAGTCGATCTCCATGAAGGGATCGGCTGAAATGTCGGACCAGAGCATGCGACCTTTTCCATCGAGAACGAAGGTGCCGTGGAGAGGCTGGTCTTCGAAATCGTCGTGGGACGCATATTGCTTAAAGACGGTCTTGGGAGCATCGGAAACGATGGGAAAAGGAATATCCCCTTTGGTGTAGTTGTCCTGGGAGTCCTTCAGGTTGGCAATGTCGTCGGTTGAGATTGCGAGGATGGGGAGGCCCGCTTTTTTAAAGTCCTCATAACGGTCGGCCATGGCCGTCAGTTGTTCGGTACAGTGAAGGCAACCTGCACCGAGGTAGAAGATGAGGATGACTGGCTTGCCGCGATAGCTGGCAAGAGAGACCGGTTTTTTGTGTTGATCAGGCAAACTGAATCCGGGAGCGGCCGGGGGAGTCCAGTGAAGTGGGCCGAGGTCATCGAGATTAGGTCGGGCGAGGAGATCGTCGGCGGGCTTGTGAGGCTGACGCCAGTCGTCGGGATAACCGAGTTCCTTCGCGATGGGAGCGAGTCGGGCGAAGATGGAGGAGCCGATCTCAACTTCGGAGGCAAAACTGCGGAGTTCCTCAAAGCCAGACTTCCAGGCCGCATCGTCTTTTTTCGCGTGGTAGAGTGTGTGGATCGCTTGAGCGAGAGGAATTGCTTCCTTGTTCATCTTCTCGATCTGTTTTTTGGCAACCTCAGCGGCTTTTTCATGATCGCCGTAGGCGAGGTGGCGCAGCATGGGAGTTTGGTGGGAGGGTCGCTTTAAAAGATCCTCCTTGGCAGTCTTAAAATCACCGTTCATGGCGGCGAGGTAGCCGCGAAGCTCGGCGACGGCGTTTTCGAACTTCTTGATGTTCTTCTGAAACTGGTCGTGGGCTTTTTTCTCGGCGGCCTTGATCTCCTTTTCCTTCTTCTTTTCGTCAGTAGCCTTCTTGACGGCTTTTTCCTTGGCCATTTTTTGGTCGTCTTTGACCTTGATGAGATGGCTGTCGATCAGCTCGATGGTTTTGCGAAGCTCAACCTGCTGGCCGAGGTTGAATTGGGCCACCGCGATCAATCGGACCCGGGAAAGATCGTCCTCGGGCTTAGAGAGCTTTTCAAGCCACGGCGAGTTGGCGGTTTCGAGGGCTTCCTGCCAAAGTTCCGCCTTTTCGAGATAATCGATGAGAGCCTTGCGCCCGTAGCGGGCGGAGCCCTTTCCTGGATTGTTGAGGGTCGGGTGACGTGGATTGGCGAGGAGGGACTTGGCCATGTCGATGCTGGCGCGAACACTGCCCAAGTGGGAGAAGTTGCGCGAGAGCCACTCGTTGTTGTGAGCGTAATTGTGGATCTGGTCCGGAAGGAGGAACCACTTCTGCATATGAGCGTGATCGATGCGGGCGGAGGCTTGCTGCTGCCAGACGGCATCCTGGTAGCGTTTGGCTTTTGAGTAAATGTGGCCGGGCATGTGCCACAGGTGGGCGATCCCAGGGGCGGTACTCCCGAGGCGGGCCGCGGAATCGAGAGCCTGTTCGGAATTTCGGTAGTCCCAGAGGTGAATGGCGTAGTGGTGCGCCGGGTGCGCCGGGTTTTTCGCGAAGATCTGCTCAAGGATGGCATCCATTCCAACGTAACTCGTGATGGGAATGCCCTTCCGGTTGAACTGCCAGCGTCGACAAACGAAGAGCGCCTTAGCTTCGAGATCATTGGGATAGTTCAGAATGAGATCTTCATAAGCCCGAAGAAAATTCTTGCGCCGCTTGGTGGCGTCTTTTTCCTTCTTTTCGTCATGATAGGCGATCTCTGCTTCGAGGTAGGCCTTTTCATGAGGAGTGATTTTCAAGTCCTCCTTTTTGAGAAGCTCGGTCGCCTTTGCAATGAAAGCCTTGGCCCGCTTCTCGTTTTCATAGTTGGCCTGCGAAAGCCCCCAGTAGGCCATCGCGCAGTTGGGATCCTTGGCAAGGATCGCGCGGAATGAGCGTTCGGCCTCGTAATACCAAAAACCATGAAGCTGCCCAAGGCCCTGGTCGAAGTAGGCCTGGCCCTTGTCCCATGAAGAAGAAATGGGGAGGTGGATATTTCCGGTATTCCCCATGAGGGGGCCGGCCTGACGTGGTCCTTCGTTGAAAGCGTGCCCATTGTGGGAATGGCCTTCTTTGATATCCTTGTTGGGCTCCTGTGCGGTGAGGCAGGTAATGAGCAGGGGAAGCGTGAAAAGTCTCTTCATAGCGGGAGCTTGTGGATTGAGGTTACGTCGAAGATGTGGTGAGCTTTGCAGATGAATCGATTGATTTTACTCTGGATGAACCTTTTCTGCCTCGGACAAGCGGCGGAGAAGCCCAATATTGTTATTATTTTTTGTGATGACATGGGTTATGGGGATATCGGCTGTTTTGGGGCAAAGGGCTGGAACACCCCTCACATCGACTCAATCGCCGAAAAAGGCGTGAAATTCACCGATTTCTACGTCGCCCAACCGGTTTGCTCGGCTTCGCGCTGCGCGCTCCTCACCGGATGCTATCCCAACCGCCTTGGCATCTCGGGCGCCCTCTTCCCTGCCAGCAATGTCGGCCTCCATCCCGACGAGACCACCCTGGCCGAAATCTGCAAATCCGTTGGCTACGACACCGCGATGTATGGCAAATGGCACCTCGGCTATCAGGAGAAATTCCTTCCGGTGAATCAGGGGTTCGATGACTACCTCGGTTATCCCTACTCCAACGATATGTGGCCCAGCGGCCCGGTGCGTTTTATGAAGCAATACCCGCATCTTCCTCTCATCGAAGACGATGAAATCGTGGCGCAGGTCCGCGACCAAACCTACATGACAACCTGGCTCACCGAGCGGGCCGTTCGATTCATTGAGAACAGCACCCGGAGGAAAGCACCCTTCTTTCTCTATCTTGCCCATCCCCAACCGCACGTTCCGCTCTATGTTTCACCAAAGCACAAAGGTTCTTCCGAGCAGGGCATGTATGGCGATGTCATTCAGGAAATCGATTGGTCCACTGGCGAAGTTCTGGCCGCCCTCGACACAGCCGGAGCGACTGAAAACACCTTGGTAATCTTTACCAGCGATAACGGTCCCTGGATGGTCTATGGAAACCACGCTGGAGGAGTCGGTCCGCTCCGGGGGAGCAAAGGCACCTGCTGGGATGGTGGGGTGCGCGTGCCATGCGTGATGCAATGGCCGGCCAAGCTTAAGGCAGGTTCTGTGATCAAAACTCCTCTCATGACCATTGATCTTTTGCCGAGCATCACCAAGCTCATTGGCGCCAAGCTTCCCGAGAAGAAGATCGATGGAAAAGACGCCTGGAAGGTCATCTCCGGCGAGCAAAGCGAACCAGTGCAGGAGGCCTACTTTTTTTGGTATAAGCGTAACGACCTCGAAGCGATGCGGATGGGGAAATGGAAGATGCAATTCCCCCACCAATATCGCATCGCGCCCGAAAACCCCGGCAATGATGGCCACTCAGGAAAACATGATTTCGGAAAAACCGGCCTTGAACTCTACGATAGTGAAACCGATCCCGGTGAGTCCAAAGACGTGGCCGCAGACCACCCTGAGATCGTGGCAAAAATGAAAGCCCTCGCGGACAAAAAGCGCACTGAACTTGGCGATCAGCTGACCAAGGTCAAAGGCACCGAAAACCGTAAGCCCGGCAATGCACCCGTTGCTGATTGGGCGAAGATGAAAAAATGAAGCCCCACGAGCGATTGGTTCTGGGGACGACCATTCTAATTCTCGTGGCAGTCATGGCCCTTGGCGACATTTCTCCTCTTTTGCTTTATCGGCCTCAACATCTTCTATTCGATACTACCCGGCTTTCGCGAATCAGATCTGCCTTTCTTCATTATCTCCTTAGTCGGGATCTTATACTCGGCGAGATGCCTTATCTTAATCCGATTAAAAGCGTAGTTTAGAGAAGCCCTTTTTGACTTTAAATTCTCAGACTTCCATCCGACATTCCCCACAACTACCCATGGCCACCCGCAGACTCTTCCTCACTGCAACCGCAATCCTCGGATCCGGCATTCTCGGATTTCTACTCGGCGACCGCCGCAGTGCCCCCCTCACGCCCCCAACCAAAGAGATCTCTTTCGCCAAGCGGCCTCTCATCGGCATCGCGAGCGTGAATCAGGAAACCTACATCCGTGCTGTTCGAAACCACGGAGGAATCCCCGTCATCCTTCCCAACACCGACGGCAGCACCGCCATGATTGATGACTACCTTGAAGAACTCGATGGCCTCATCATGCCCGGCGGACTCGATATTCCTCCGTCAGAATACGGCGAGGAGCCCCACCCCACTGTCTCAATCCTCAGTGACGAACGTTACAAATTCGAAAAGGCTCTAATTCACAGATGGATCAAGAACTCCGAAAAGCCTCTCCTCGGCATCTGCCTCGGTAGCCAATGGATCAACGTCGCCAGTGGTGGGTCTCTCATCCAGGACATACCCTCTGCCGTCGGTGGCAACCATCGCAACGTCAATCACGACATCACCCTTGAACCCGACTCCAGACTGAGCGGGATCTTTGGCTCCACCGGTTTCGAGGTCAACTCGTCCCATCACCAGGCAGTCAAGGACCTCGGCGAAGGTCTCCGTGTGGTTGCCAAGAGTCCGGACGGAGTCATCGAAGCCACCGAAACCACCGACCCCAATCGCTTTCTCATCGGTGTCCAATGGCACCCGGAGCGTCTCATCGAGACTGACAAATCCCAGTCAAAACTCTTCAACGCCTTCAT
>TARA_B110000914_G_scaffold225168_1_pt1 | contig 10736 bp, 4 predicted proteins | sample TARA_B110000914 | Tara Oceans TARA_B110000914 (sample SAMEA4397983) | marine metagenome | biome: Polar Biome; feature: [MES] marine water layer (ENVO:01000295) within the mesopelagic zone...; material: water (ENVO:00002006), including particulate matter (ENVO:01000060) such as......
ATCTCCTCGAAGGTTACTAATAATTTATTTATATCTTCTTTGCTTGCGTCACTTTCAATAATATATGGGCCATTGATCTTCATATCGATTTTACAAAAAGGCAGAGGGAATTTGAAATGGTCCCATGATTTTGGAAATTGCTTAAAGAAGGACATGTTTGTTTTTATAAGGTAAACGGGGACTTGTGCCCTTTGTGCAGCCACCGCAATTCCTGGTTTCATTTTGAGAGATGGCCCCCGTGGGCCATCAGGAGCAATCAAGAGAACATTTTCTTTTGCTAACCGCACCATTTCATCTAATGCCTCGCTTCCTCCTTTTGATGAAGAACCACGCACCACGTTGAAGCTCCACATGGTAAGTATCTTTGTTAGGAGTTCCCCGTCCTTACTTTGGCTGACCAGTGCACATGGACTTTGTTTTCTAAATAAATACCAACAAGGAATCATATCGCCATGCCAGAAACCAACCACCCCCTTCGAAAGGTTAACATTCCCTTCCACATGAATTCTCCATGTTTTGGAAATTAGATTTAGTATAAATAAACCAATGTTTATCATTTCAGTAATACTGCTAAGAATTTTCTTTTTGGGTGGGCTGTTGGAAGGCGCCGGAGAAAATTCATGACCCGAGAGCGTAGGCCTCCTTCCCGCCATGCCAAGGATTGTTTTGGCAGCGGCTCTTTGGGATCTCATCGAGCGGAGTCAGGAATCTTCGAGAACCAGAACGCGACCGTCGCCGAGGGGAATTTCTTTGTGTTGCCAGGCGGCGCTTTGAATTGAAGGGGGCGGACTCCGACTCGGATGAGGTTCTCGTTTGGTTGAATCGATTCAGATCCGGCTCGTCATCGGGGATCCATTCTTTGATGGTCTGCTAGGGGGCTGAGGGGGATCTCGCCGGCATCCTGGTGCGACTGACTACTTTCGATACACCGGGTCCTTTGGTAATAGAATATCTGATCAAAGAGAGATCGAAAATTTTAAAATTCCCGCGAAACACGAAGTCGGTAGAACATGCCCCGGCCACCGGGTTCGACGTCCTCGACGACCACCGTCTCACTAGCGTCACCATTGCCGGCGACTGACACTTCTTGGAAGATAGATCCGTCACCGGGATCCGGTCGCCAGGTCCGCAAGTCATTCGATTTCTCGACCGAGTAGACGATCTGGGCTGCCCCGGGGATCCGCCGCCGAAACGTGATTCGCGTGCGGCCGCCAACAGCCTGCTCGACCGACCAAGGCCGCTCACCGCGACCGTTGTTTGGTGAGAATGGACGACGGGCGAACGCGTATTCCATTACGTTATTTAGACCGTTGCGGTTCGGATCTGATTGCGCGTCGCCCGGATCATTGGGATCTAGGCCGTGAGCTGATTCCCATCCGTCCGGCATCAGGTCGCCATCGCTATCGACAACCGGGAAAGCGCTGAGTCCAAGCGTAAACTGATTTGCCGCATCGGTTCGCCAGGCACTTAGTCCCAGGGCTTCACGATACGGAGAAAAAGTCTTCACTGCTACGGTCTGACCGCCGCCGCCGAACTCCAACAAACGGATCCAGCCGTCACCTCCGTTCGCATCGGTCTGCGCATTGAATAAGATCTGGTGGACGGCGTTGCCCATCGCGCCGGCACTTTTCAGATAACCGAGAGAGAAAAAGTGACCGTTTGTCGTCAGGAAAAAATTCTCGTGGCGGCTGACGAGTTTTTCCCAGAGATCGCGCCCGTTGTTTTCCCCCACACCGACTCCATTGGTCCAGACAGAATTATTCTCGGTCAAGTAGACGTGGGTCAGGAGGATCACACGGTGCTTCGGATGCTCTGAGACGATCTGGTTCGCCCAAGCCACAACCGGGTCGCGCGGCGTCCACTCAAGCGCCAGCACGAGGTAGTCGTGACCGTTCGCATGGAAAGTATGGTAAGAACTTTCTCGGTAGTTAGGGTTGCTGATCTCGGGATAGAATCCGCCCATGGTCGGCTGTGACGCATACGGACTTCCCGCACCAAAGCGCGAGGCGAGGTTGAACTCACCCGTGCGGTCCGATGCTTTGCCTCCGGGACCGAGGTCGTGGTTACCTGTCGTCAAGGCATACGGAACCTTCCCGTCGAGTTCCGCCATGCTCGTCCTGGCGCGATCCCACTCGGCGGTGGTGTTGTGTTCGACGAGATCACCGAGTTGCAGCACGAAGCGAATGTTGTGATGTTCGCGGTGCTCTGCAATCCAGCGGGTAATCTCGGTGAAGATCGGAGCATTCGCGACATTGTCCGTGTAATGCTGGGTGTCCGGAATCACTACCATCGTCCAAGGCGCCCCACCTGGCTCATCGGAAACCGCCACGCTCGTATTGGCAGTCGTGACGCCAAAATCATTGCTCGCCGTCAAGGCGTAACTCGAAAACGAGTTCGGCGAAATTTCAAGGCTCCCACTCGTGCCTACCGCGCCGATCCCACGATCGAGCGAGACACTGGTCGAACCAGAAACTTGCCACTCCAAGTCGGCGCGGCCCCCGCTTGCGGGGAGTGTGTCTGGCGATGCCCGGAACCGCAAAACCTTTGGCAGTGCCCCAGTCGTGACCATGAGACTCCGTTTTCGTGTCCCTTGGGAATTGCTCGCTGAGAGTGTCAACTTCGTCGTCGCGCCGAAAGCGATGCTCGTTTCCCCACTCGCACCGACCGCACCCACTCTCTGATCCAACTCGATGTCGTCGGCATCGACCACGAACCACTTGAACTCGACCTCCGCCCCGGGAGCGACGCTTAAGTCATCTGCCTCGAATTGCAAGATCCTTGGCAAAAAGAACTCGGTCACACCATTGGTGAGAAGCGAGAGAGTATCCGGCTCACTGAGCGCGCGATCGAAAACTACAAACTCGTCGAGGGCGCCCACGAAGCGATCCGAGCCGCCTGCCGTTCCTCCGAGAACCCATTCGTCCGGAAATTCGAACCCGTCATCAAGGAAGGTTGATGTTACCGCTAGCTCCCCGTCACGAAAAACCTGCACCGTGCCATCATTAGCGGTGAGTAGCACGTGGTGCCAAGTGCCATCGAAAACGTCCGGCACTAGAATCTCACTATCTGGAAGCTCAATGGTGAGAGCAGATCCCCCTGCCGCCGCCTCTTTTGAAAATTCGATTCCGGCATCGAGAAGCACCGTGTCCGCGAGCGTCGAGGCATCCGCTTTCATCCACAAGCCGATTGACAGACCGGATGACGAGTTCCCAATGCCAAGCGTCGAAAGTTCGCCGGAGAGGCGTAGTTCTCCTTCGCCACCAAACCTGAACGCACCAGCGCCGATCCTCCCCGGAACGAGCTGCGGAGGGGCAGCGCCTGCGGCGATCGCAGTCGTCTCCCCCGTCGAATCTTCCGCAGTCGCCAACTCAAAAGAATAGGCGACAAACGGCCGCGATGAAACCACTACGTTTGCAGCCGCACTCGTCGTTCCGAATTCATTGCTGGCGCTCAGGAGGTAGGTCGTGTTCGCAGTCGGTGCTACCGCCAGATTGCCATTCACCCATCCTTCCAACATCAGGTCAAAACTCATGTCACTACTCCCCGGCTGCGACTGGTGGATCTCGACCGCCAAGACATTGTTCCCCTCTCGCAATAGTTCCGGCGGAACATTTGCGAAAGTGTATTCATTTGCATCTCCAGGCACATTGCCCAGCGCTTGGGTCGTGTGTAAGATCTCCCCCTCTGGTAAGTAAAAACGCCCAATCTCGCTCCCGTTCAAGTAGACGACCGCGCCATCATCGTAGCGGATGCTGAGACGCAGCTGCTCGATTGCGTCGACTGCAGTTCGAGTGAAGCTGTGCCGGAAGTAGGTGGTGATATATTTCTCCCTGATGACGCCACCGAAACCGACCACGGTCGCCTCATCGTGTTCACCATAGCCGAGTTCGGCAGGTCCCGATTTCCACGATTCATCGTCAAACTCCAATGCCGTCCAAGCAGTCCCCTGATCCGATCCATCGTCTAGATATTCCCACAGCGATCCGGCAGGCACCATCTGGTAGTATCCAATTCCTGAGATTGGCACGCGGCCGATGCCCGGAGAGATTTCCGCAACGCTTGCGTCATCTATTTCCCAGGAGAGGAACCGTCTGAGTTTGGGACTCTCTAGGTCGATCTCAGCGGAAAAACTCGGGATCGTCGGAGGCCGCCCAACGCGAATGGTCAGCGTAGCGCTGTCTTGTCCCATCGGGCCATCGCTCGACAGAGTGTAAGTGATGGTGCTCGTCGGCCCCGGATCGAGCACCAGGCTGCCGATCCCATCGACGGTGTGATCGGTCACGTTGCCAATCGCCGGTGTGATCAACAGCGAACTCTCAGCAGGGTCGACCTCCCAAATCAGAGTCACCGGTACACCGGCGGTGACTGTCGTATCCTCGGTAGAAAAATTCTGAATCGCGGCAACTCCAGGCAGAACTCCAAGGACGACCGATAGGCACACTATCGTCAGGATTGATTGCAGCTTCGATTTTTCGAGAACGTTCAAGTTGATTTTTTAAGATTAGCGATCTCGGGAACATTCGACAAGTCTGGTGTCGCCGCTGCCGGATGTTTAAAATTCGAGCCGAAGGCTCTTTCTTGGCTTTCTTCTCAGGTGTGCAGCTCGGATTGGATAAACGCGATACGCAGCGGCGTTCATGCCAGTTCTGACCTTGATTATCTGGAGCGGGTGACTGTGAACTGCTAGGAATTTTCTTTTTAGGAGGATCGTTTGAGCAGGTCGTCTAAGGGATCGGAGAGAGGGGGCGATTGCACCAAGGAGAAGTAATTCTAAGACAGGATTTCCTTCACGATCCGGCAAGGTTCAACACCACTCAGTCTGAAATCAAGGCCTTGGGATTTATAGGTCAGGCTTTCGTGATTGATTCCCAAAAGATGAAGAAGAGTAGCGTGGAGATCGTGGACCGAGACCGGATCCCGGGCGACGCCGTATCCCAATTCGTCGGTCTCTCCAAAGGAGGTTCCTCCCTTGATTCCACCACCGGCGAGGAAGATGGAGAAGGCTTTGATATGGTGATCGCGACCGCTGCCTTGAGCCATGGGGGTGCGGCCAAACTCGCCTCCCCAAATGACAAGAGTGTCGTCCAGGAGGCCGCGCTGTTTGAGGTCGGTCAGTAAGGCCGCCGTGCCTTGATCAACCAGCTTGGCCGTTTTGGCGGTTCCATTTTTAATCCCGCCGTGGTGATCCCAACCTCGATGGTAGAGTTGGATGAAACGGGTGCCGCGCTCCGCAAGTCGACGGGCAAGAAGGCAGTTGGAAGCGAAGGAACCATCGCCCGGAGTGCAACCGTAGAGGTCGAGGGTTGCCTGGGTTTCTCCCGAGGTATCCATGAGTTCGGGAACCGCGCTCTGCATCCGAAAAGCCAATTCATATTGCTCAATTCGAGTCGAAATGTCAGGGTGATGGGTCCGCGACGCCTGAAGCTGGTTGAGTTGGTTGACAGCGCGGATAAGATCGCCTTGGGCATTGGAGGTGATGCCGGCGGGATTCTTAACATAGTGGACTGGAGATCCGGCGGATTGAAATTCCACGCCCTGTAAGTGGCCGGGAAGGAATCCACTACTCCATTGACGGGCTGCAATCGGCTGGCTCTGGCCGCCTCCCACCGAGGTGAGTACGACATAGCCGGGGAGGTTTTCACTCATGCTTCCGAGACCATAGAGCACCCAGGATCCCATTGAGGGACGACCAGGAATGATGGACCCGGTGTTCATGAAAGTATGCGCAGGATCGTGATTGATCTGCTCGGTGTGCATGGATCGGACGATCGCTATGTCGTCGGCGTGCTTTGAGATGTGAGGAAAGATTTCCGAGATCTCGAGACCGGACTTGCCTTGTTTTTTGAAATCCCACTGGGGCCCCATGCATCGGAGAGCGGAGCCTTGCAATTGGGCTAACTGCTGTCCCTTGGTGAAGGACTCGGGCATAGGCTTGCCATTGAGTTCAGCCAGTTTCGGCTTGTAGTCCCAAGTTTCAAGATGCGATGGGCCACCGGCCATGCAAAGATGGATCACTCGCTTAATCCGGGGCGCATAGTCTGGAAGTTGCAACCCACTCTCAGCAGCGAGGAGCCGGGATAGAGCCGTGGCTCCCAATCCGGCGAGACCATGGTTGAGGAAAGTGCGGCGATTGACGTGAAGTGACATAGCGCGAATTAGTAGCGGGTGATGGTTTCGTGGAGATTAAGTATGGCGCGCGTGATGGAAGTCGCTGCCGCCAGTTGCACGGGCTCCAGGTTTGCGGGAGGCTTGGACTGGCCGACGGAAATGAACTTCTTCGCGAGTTCCGCATCCGCCTTGAAGCGCTCGAGCTCCTTTTGATGGAGATTTTCCAGAATGACTTTTTCGGCCGGATCAGGATCACGGCTGAGGCATCGGCGGAAGGCGCGGGACAGAAAATCCTGATCATTCTTTTCCAACAAACGAGTGGCAAGAACGCGCGCCGCTTCCGTAAAGGAGGGGTCATTGAGAAGGGTGAGAGCCTGAAGCGGAGTATTAGAATGTGGGCGGGCTGTGGTGCATTCTTCACGGGCGGGAGCGTCGAAATTCTTCATCATGGGATGGAGGAAAGTTCGTTGCCAGTGGGTGTAGAGACCGCGTCGATACTGCTGGCTCCCTGCCGATGCTTGATAGGTTCGGTTGGGGAAGTTGAGGTGGCGGTAGTAGCCCTGCGGTTGATACGGTTTTGCGCTGGGCCCTCCTACTGAGAGGTCGAGAAGACCGGCAAGTGAGAGGGCATTGTCGCGAATGAGCTCGGCAGGAAGTCGAAGCTGGGTCTGTCGCGCGAGAAGGCGATTGTGAGGATCGCGCATGATGAGTTCACCGCCGGGAGTGCTTGTTTGACGATACGTTTTGGAAAGCAGGATCGTGCGAATGAGATTTTTGACGCTCCAATTTTTTTTGACAAACTCCAAAGCGAGCCAGTCGAGAAGTTCGGGGTGGATGGGGAACTCACCTTGATGGCCAAAGTCACCTGGATTGCTGGATAGGCCGGTTCCAAAAACCTGGGCCCAAACCCGGTTCACCATGACGCGAGCGGTGAGAGGATTTTTTTCGGAAGCAATCCAGCGGGCGAGATCGAGTCGGGTCGTTCCGATCTTCGCTCCCTTGGCAAGGAAAGCTGGGGGAGAGGCCTCGATCACAGGGCCCGTTTTGTCCGTCCAATCGCCCCGAGGGAGAATGCGCACGGGACGGCGTTTGCCTGAAATGGTGGCCAGAACGGTCGGGGAGGATTTTAAAAGTTTGGCCCGTTCGTCTTTCGATGACGCGATCGTCTGGCGAATCGCAAGAGTCGCTGGATCAATGGATCGGTAGTGATCTTGCAGCGTTTTGATTTGAGCGGGTGCTATCTTGTCGGCCGGGGCCGTGACGAGTTTGATGATATTTTGCGGGAGATGGGCAAAGCGGGCCGCGACATCTGAAGTGGTAACTCCGGCTCCGTCCCAGTGAACGGTGCCACCAAACTGGCTGTAGGAGGTTTGAATCACGGTTTGCCCTGGCTTCAGCCCCACGGCCGAGGTTGGAACTTCGAGGCGAACCCACTTTCCAGTTTCGGGAAGAGGTCCTTCATGGTGATAGGCTGAGGTTCCTTTTTGGGTGCGCCCATATTCAATGGCATCGCTTCCCCAGTAGGCCCGGTGCTCCCATTTTTTGTTGGAATTAAACTGAAGCATGAGGGCCTTGGGTGGGTTTTTGGGATCGAGATGGACCCAGGCATAAAAAGTGTCCCCGGTGTGGATTGCTCTTGGTGCAGCAAGAGTCGCGATGTGCTGGACGAGTTCTTTGGAACTTTGTCGGCGGGAATGAGTGCCGCTTTGGACGGGTGCCTTGTCCTTAGTGACCAAAGTGACCTTGTCGAATTTTGGCTGCTTGGGAAGGGTCTCGTCAACAAGGGGAAGGTCGTGAGGCTTGGAATCGAGCCCCGTGTTCTTAGCCCGTTCGGCCGCCAACCACTGGGTAAAAAGTGGCTCGAAATTGTGGGCGGGTTTGGCGAGAATCGCCGCTTGTTCCTTGATGCGGGAATCGAGCTCGGCGAGCACTTTTTTCTGTGCCGCCGTAGGAACTCGGAGGATGGGGCCCCAGGGGCCGAATTCGATTCCCTTCTTTTTATAAGGTTCGATGTCTTCCTGAAAGCTCCCGTTGCCGGTGTAGGCGCCCTTTTCGAGGATGTCGCTGAAGTAGGCTGCGAGAGCATAAAAGTCCCGGGTGGTGAAGGGGTCAAATTTGTGATCGTGGCACTCGGCGCACGCCAGAGTAGATCCGAGAAAGGCTGCGGATGTCGTGCGAACGCGTTCGGCTTGGTACTTGGCAAGATATTCGGCGTCCTGAATCCCACCTTCCTGGGAAACTTGATTCAGGCGGGAGTATGAAGCCCCGACTTTTTGGGAAAGCGTGGCATTTGGAAGAAGGTCACCGGCAACTTGTTCGACGATAAACTGGTTATAGGGAAGGTCGGAATTGAAGGCCTCGATGACATAGTCTCGGAATGGAGAAGCATCACGGGGAATATCGCCATGATATCCGACGGTGTCAGCATAACGGACAAGATCCAGCCACTGAAAGGCCATCCGCTCGCCGTAGTGTGGCGATGCGAGAAGGCGGTCGACGGTTTCCCGGATGGCTGCTTCAGGGTCTTCAGTATGTCTTTTCAAAAACGCGCTCACCTCTTCTTCTTTAGGAGGAAGGCCGGTGAGGTCAAAGTGGAGACGGCGGACGAGAATGTGAGCTGGTGCTTGCTCCGCCAAAGTGAGATCCTGAGTCGCAAGAGATTTGACGATCAAGCTGTCAATGCCTTCTCCTTCCTCCCTCTTGGGAGGCGAGTAGGCCCAGTGGGGCTCGTATTTCGCCCCTTCTTGAATCCAATCGTAGAGGAGCTGCTTCTCGCTGGCATCGAGTTTTTTGTGACTCTTGGGAGGAGGCATTATCTCGTCCTCATCGGTAGCATTGATCAGTTGAATCAGGGTACTCTTTTCGGGTTTTCCTGGGACGAACGCCTTTTCCTTGAGCGCGTGCTCACGGATGTCGAGGCGCAGATCTCCTTCGCGAGTCTTCGAGTCAGTTCCGTGGCAAAAGAAGCACTTGTCCGAAAGGATAGGGCGAATCTGTCGGCCATATCTGATTTCACCTGAGGCGAGATCGAGGGAACAATAAAACAATAAGCCAAGGAGGCCAAAAATTTTGGTCAAGGAATAGCACATATGTTGTAGGGACTGATAGAGAGATTAAGAATCTTTTGAAACAAAAATGGATGCCGGTATAGAATAGTCTTCATCCATCACTGTCCGTCCAAGGGTTTCCACCCCCCAAATACTCTTTCAATGGATTGCTAAGAAATTGCTTTTTTTCTGGAGTGCTTGAGGGGATCGGAGAGGAGAGAAAGTAGCCTCTGAGTATATACGAAGTGAGGAGGCGATCTCGAACGATAAGTTACGATCGTTTGAGGGCAGTCCGTTTGCCTGTCCGGATCGCCATATAATTCCCTCGTCAAGTGGAGCCCGCTGGGTTCAAATTAAGAATCTACAAATAATCATGAACACCACTCGTCGCCGCTTTCTCCAGACAACCGCCGGGGCTGCCCTTGCAGCACCTGCCCTGACCAGGGCCGCCAATCTCAACGGTAGGGGACAACATGCCTGCATTGGAGTGGGGGGGATGGGACACAACGATCTGAAGAACTTTCTCTCCCATAAGAAGACAAAAGTCGTCGCGATTTGCGATGTCGATTCCAAGCGCCTTGCCGCAGCCGCCAAACTTGCGCCCGAGGCACGGATTTATTCCGACTGGCGGGAGTTGTTGGCGAAGGAGGGCGACAAGGTCGACTCGGTCAACGTTGCGGTCCCGGATCACATGCACTTCTCGATCGCCTACAGCTCGGTGACTGCCGGTAAACACGTCTATTGCCAGAAGCCGCTCTGTCATGATGTGGCGGAGGTCCGTCTCCTCACCGAAGCCACTCGCAAGGCGGGTGTGAAGACGCAACTCGGAACACAGGCTGCCTCAGGGGGGGGCGACCGGACGTTCATTCATCACATCAAGGCGGGCGTCATCGGTAAGATCAAGCGTGTGGTGCTCTGTTCGAATCGCCCCGGCGCGATCGAGTCCTACCGGTTCGTCGGTCCGCGACCGAAGGATCCACTGACGGCTCCGAAGCATCTCAACTGGGAGCTCTGGACCGGATCGGCTCCGGTGCGTCCCTATGCGCCGAACATCTACCATCCTTCCAAGTGGCGCTCGTGGATTGATTTTGGAACGGGGTGGTCGGGCGACATTGGTTGTCATGTCTTCGACGCCACTTGGAAGGCGCTTGGGCTCACCGCGCCCAAGACGATAATCGCGAAGGTGCAGGAGTCGTGGAAGAAATCAAAGGTCCGGCAGGGCGACACCTGGCCGCAAAGCGATCACATCACGTGGACGTTTCCGGGAACAAAGATGACCGAGAAGGACGAGATCACGGTGGAGTGGTTCGATGGTCTCATCTACCCGCCGGAGGAGGTGCAGGCTCTCTTCCCGGGGAAACCCTATCCGCCGGAGTCGGCGATGGTGATTGGAACGAAGGGCGTCATGATCCTGCCAAACGGCCAGATGCCCATTCTCATTCCTGCCGATACGTTCAAGGAAGTACATCCGCCGAAGCTGGACCCACGCAACCACTATCATCATTTCTGCGACGCGGTGCACGGGGAGGCGAAGAACGAATCCTACTTCGAGCAGACCGGTCCGATGACGGAGGCGATCCT
>TARA_B110000914_G_scaffold78429_1_pt1 | contig 10729 bp, 1 predicted proteins | sample TARA_B110000914 | Tara Oceans TARA_B110000914 (sample SAMEA4397983) | marine metagenome | biome: Polar Biome; feature: [MES] marine water layer (ENVO:01000295) within the mesopelagic zone...; material: water (ENVO:00002006), including particulate matter (ENVO:01000060) such as......
TAAAGATCACCGACTCCCCGTAGGCAGGAATGACGGGATCCAGCATCTGGCTCACCGGCTCGGTAATTCGCTGATTGCGAATCCACTTACTCGCGATGGTATCCAGCATCCGGTTCACCTCGGCATTGTTTCCGCTGATGATATTTCGGTAATCCTCCCGCCCGTAATTGAGTTTTCCGGCAAAGACCGGATTGGCCCGGGTCGCGGCTTCAATCTGTTGGGAATCCTGTGGAACCAGGACCTGAATACCACTGTTGTCACTGTAGAGGCGTTGCCGCCGGGTGTTCAATCCAATGATTGCTTTCTCAGTCACAAGATCCTCGAGCTTGATCCGGGCATCCTCGTTACTCGCAGCATCAAGATTGGACTGATTGTAAACCTGCTCCAAGGTACTGGCGGCCTTGTCCCGCTCTCCCGCTTTCAGGAAACCTGAAACCTGATTAAGACGGCTGAGTGATCCTTGCTCTTTCTCGGAGTATCTCAGATTGACCAGTTCCTGATATTGGGCTCGATCAACGGGTCCACCGTTAAATTTATCCATTAAGTCCAGATCTCCGTCGGCATCTTGTAAGACATAACCCTCCGGAATGGAAATAGTCCAGGTGACGTTCTCAAGCGGCTCTCCAATCTTGAATGCTTTTAATTCCAGCTCCGCCAGGGATCCTGTTGAAAGAGTCGTGGCATAGGTGAATCTCACCTTGGCTTCATTTCCGCCGGTATCCCCGGTGACATGAAAGCGGAACGAATCTCCGTCCTTCACCACAAGGGCGCTTTCTTCATTCACAAAAGCTCCAAAAAGGCGGCTTCCCGGGGGCAGGGTCAAAATAAGAGATCCCCTCTGCAGGGTCCTCAGATTCAACTCCGCCTGGTTCATCAATTCGCCCTTCGGAGACAGGACCGTCAGAAGTGACCCGTTTTTCACCCTCATCTTCGCTCCAGCCACCACCGCATGGCGCTTAAGCGAAACACGAACTCCCTCACCCTGCTGGGTGCTGCGAAGGAAGATCGATGGAGAACCGCTGCGATCGAGCTGGAAAAGCGATTTTGGAAGCGCAGCCCAATCGACCGAATCCCATCCGGGCGCACTGACCGGGTCCAATCTCAATCGAGCACCGGGCCGAAGGGCGAGAAAGGTCTCCTGCTGTCGGGCCGACGAGATTTTGATCACTTGAACAAGCGAGGATTCTTCCGATTGTTCGTATTCAACCCGAAGCGCCACCGCTCCGATGACACGGCGCTTGAATCGAACTTGCCAGCGATTCTCCTCAATGTTCACAATATCTCGTATTTCCTGCCCGGAAACACGAACGGTCTGGGCATCAATCTCTGACAAAGTGGGAAGTGTCACCTCCAAATCACGAATGGAAGCGTGATCCACCTGAAGTAAGGCATCGATACGGGACTTCGAACGGCCATCACGCAAATCGGCATCATGAAGAACCTGTGCCGACACCGAAGGAGCGAGCTGATCAACCGCCAGTTCCAGCTCCCAAGATTTCTGCAAAAGACGAAAAGCCAACGAGCCCGCCTGGGAGCCTCCAACCAAACGAGGGTCGAGAGCCGAGATGTCCTTGCGTCGAACCACGCCCAACTGAATTCCGCGACCCGGAACAATCACGAGTTGTCCCGACTGACGGCTAGCTTCACGAAGGCGCGCCTTTGGAACGATCCAAGATTTTAATGGCAGACTTGGTGTGGCTCCAGTGAGCACGAGAGAAAACTTCTGGGTCCCCACTGTCTTGCCATTCAAATTCATCGAGACGAATTGCTGACCACCCTCTTCGACTTCAACCCAATGATTCAAAGCAGTCCCCGTGAGAGATTCGACTTCAAAGCCCTTTGGTAAAGGAAAGCTCAAACGGAAAACACCCGCACGAGTGATTGCAGCAGTCAAATCCACGGCCAACACCGTCCGTTCCTCGCCAAAGGAAAGACGTTGCTGGGAATCAACCCGGATTTCAGGAGCCACCTGGGCAATTTTTAATTTCAATGAAGCGATAGCCTTGGAATAGCGATAGGCTTTTTGTAACGATACCGTGAGACGGTTCTCACGATCGCGGGGGAGTAAACTTCCTCCAAAATCCGCGAGATTAACGATCGACATTCCCTTGGGTTCATCGCGATCAAGTTGCGCCTCTTTTCCAAAAGCCAGGGCCAACATTCCGACTTCTCCGGCTGAATCCTGCACGCGCATCGGAGAAACGGTCACTTCGGCTGGAAGCTCTGCAAGTGCCCGTTGGGTCTCCACATCAATGAAGAAGGGCTTGGACTGGAACGGAGCGAGATCGACGGTGAGAATTTTCTTCGCGGGATCGAATCTCCATGGACCCACAAGTTTGCTTTTCACATCGCTAACCGTGAATCCCTCGGGAACAGTCAGGACCAGTTGCTTCACCTGCCCTTGGGCCGGACGAACTTTAATGCGATGGCGTCCATCCACCACCCCAGGACCCGGGATAAAGAGGTCATCAACCTCGACATAAAAGCGGGTCGCCTCTGCCGCCACGTCTCGAGCCTTGGGACTCAGAACCACTTTCACATCCCCCTCCGGAGCAAGCCACAACCGGGCTGAGCTCCCCTTCCCTTCAAGAGCTTTCTGGCGCACCGCAGCATTCGAATCAATCGACCAACCGGCCGCTTCATAGGTCACTGTAAGGGTTCGCACGGCAGCCCGCCCCGTGAGAACCGGAACGCCTTTGGTCACTTCTCCGGCTGACGACTGATAGGAGAAGGCTGCTTTGAAGGTTCCATCCGTCTTCGGAATCACCAGGTAGTCCCCTCTCTCAGTGACCACTTTCAGTCCTTCACCCTTGAACTTTGTCAAAGTTGCAGGAGCCTGAAGGAGAAGGAAACGCTCACCTGCTTTCCCGGTGAGTTGAATCTTTACGTCCGACGACAGGCGACGGTCTTTAATCTCCCAGATTTCGCTGATGGAATCGGACGCTTTCCAGATCGGCTTTGGCGCATCTTTCCCTTCAACGGTATTCATACCGAAACAGGTCAGAAGGCCAACCAAAAGCATTTCCGCAAGTCCTCCCTTGGGGCCGGGGTCGGGCTCATAGTCGTCATCTTCACCTTCACTTCGCGTGAAAAGGTCTCTCCAAATATCGAGGCAACGTCGTACACCGAGCCACCAAAGTGCAAGGATTGCCAAGCCCAGGAGCAGGAAGAACCAACCGGCTCCACCCACTTGGGAAAGCAGTCCGAAGGAAACTCCAAATACCCCCAGACAAGAAAACAAGACCCGCTGCGCTTTCATCTTCCAAGCCAAAAATGCCAATCCAACTGAAATCACGAGGATCAGAAAACCCAGGTCGGAAGTATTAATCGTCCCCTGCTCGACATGTTTCACGGTGAGATCCAGGACAGAATCCGCTCCCTTGACCGGCGCACTGTATTCAAGCACATCCGGCATCTCAACCCGCTGATTCATTCCCTTCGACGAGAGATAAAAGGCACCCGCCGCGGCAAACAAAACAAAAGCCGCGCCAACCATGGAAACCCCGGCAGGGATCCTCATGATCCAACTTCCAAAGATCCAAACCACGACCAACAAAGAGAAGCTCAAAAGCGCTTCATTCTCGACCCACGTAAAGCCGCTTTCCTGGGAGAAAGGAGTCAGCAAACTTAGCCCACTGGATGCCACCGGTTTCAAATGATATCCGGTATCGGGAATCACTTCCCACCGCGTCATCAACTGGGTGGTTCCGGCAACATTGGGGGCCAGCAATTTCACTTCGCTTCCATCACCAGCACTGCTTGAACGAACCTCGACCCGAACGGGAAGATTCGGACCCACCGTTGCAGGAAGAGGAATGACCCGACGGTCTCCGTCTTCCCGGATGGTCACTTGGGTTCCGTTCACCGCGACATCGCGAATCTGAAGCCCCTCGGGCACTTCAAATTCAAGATTCCTCTCACCCCGGGTGCGAACATCGAAAGTCGAAACCGTCACTACTCCACCATCCCGGGAAATCCGACTCTTGATTTGCGCGAATTCCACAACCTGGCGGGCTGTTTCCCCCCGGCTGAACCATAGAAAATCAGTCGCCAATTCAAAGGGACGACGCTGGTATTGCCACGCTGCCAAAGTGGGAGCGTGCGACATGAGTTGATACTCCGCCGGAAGCTCTAGGGGATCGAGTTTTTGCAAATGATCATCAGCCACGATATCGGAAAGCTGAACCTGACCAGGACTCACCACTTGAATGAATCCGCGCTCGGCCTGCACATCCTCTGCGACCAATCCGGCCAATTGGAGCAAGCGGTTAGCTTTCTGCTCATAGGTCACCAGAAGTTGATAAGCCCCCATGACCGGTCGATGAAGCGGGACGACCAGCGATCCTTCGCTCCTGCGGTAATCGCGGATATCCCGACCGTCCACATCGAGATGTTCAATTCCTTCTGGAAGAGTGAGCTTCCACTCGCTCACCGGTGCTCCGGTCACGAAGTAATTCACTAGAACAGAAACGTAGGCCGTTCCTTCTTTGAGCGAGTAGAGATGAAAAATGTCGGACTGCACATTTTGACTGAGTGCTTCCACTTTCATCTCAGCCTTCCACTTCTCAGACCGAATCCGAAACGCCTGCTGCAAATTTGCGCCCCGCTTCAGGAGTCGGGCCAAGGGCATTTCGGCAAGTCCATCTACAGCGCCCGGATTCACCCGGAAGCCAGGCGCGGCACTCACTCCCAATTCTCCCCCCGTCACAGTGCTACCGGGATAGGAAAGGACCGGAAGATTCCAAACTCCGACTTTGGCCGATTCGTTTTTTTCAAAGTGAATTTTCATCAAGCGGCGACCCGTCACTTCTTTCCCAAAAATAACCTTCAAACGACGCAGCTCTTTCTCAGGATCGCTCACGACGTAGTCAGAAACATCCGCCCCCGTCACCGAGACAACCGAGTAATCAGCCGGTCCATAAAACTCCCATTCCCGAATCCCAGCCTCGCGAATCTCCAACTCCAGATCAGCCTTCAGAACACGATCGGTTTCAGTCAATTCGTATCCGAGAGTCTGAGACACATTAATCTCCGGCTTCACCCGGTCAGCCGAGATTGTGAACGATCGTGTCGCCGCTGGATAACGGTAATGAAACACCTGGCGAATCGACTTAGGAAGTTCCGAAGCTTCCGGATATTGATCGGGGGAAAGTTGGGTCAGTCCCGTCGGGTTCATGACCTCGATTCTCACCGCTCCACGATTATAGGCGCGGAAGTAGCCCGAGTGACGAACCGCCCCAACCGGAGACAGGCGCAGGGGTTCCATTTTGACAGGCAGGGCATCGAGTGTCGACTGGGAACGAATCACGAAGAGGGCCTCCTTGTTCACGGGACGACTTAACACGATTTCAAGAGCCCGCTTTTCGGTCACTTTCCAGCTCAGAACATTTTCACCTTCAACCGCAAGAACCTCTCCAGCACCGGTGAGTTGGACGCTCAGAAAAGGAAGAGAACCCTGAAGCGTTTTGACTGTTAAGGCGGTCATCTGACGGAGAAGTCCGGCTCCCACCGAAATGTCGCCCATGGCTTCGCTCGTGAAGAAGAGTTTTCCGTCACTCGTCTTGCGCTCGGGCTGCCAGGCAAACTGACAACCTCCAGTAGCAGGCAGGAAAGCACCATACCCTCCCTCGGCCGGGGTCGGACTGACCGGGAGATTGGCGTCGAAAACGGCAGTGGAAGTGATCCCCTTCAATTCGATGGGAACCACCGCTCCACTTGCGACAAAAAAATCGATCTTCTTCCACTCACCCTCAGTTTGCACCGGAGTAACAAAGGCCAAATTAATCGGGTAAACTCCCGACTTTTGAAACTCCAATTGATAGCCCTCTTGGGACAGCTTGAGCCTATAGTCGGGAGTCACCACCGCTTCAATCGGGGCAGCTCGTCCATACAAAACTGTCAGTGAAACAGGCTCTTCGCTCGTCACGTGGGCAGTTCCAATGAGTCGGAAGGAAGCGGAACCTTCGTCAGACAGGATCTCGCCTACCAGGCGCATCTCGCGAAATTCCACCGGATCAGGCTGGGCGGCCGAGAGAGACACTCCTGCAGACAACTGTGCCCGGTCTGCCGCACTTAGACGATCAATCCCCGTTTCACCTTTCAAGGCCAACAAGCCCTCCGCCTTGAGCAATCGATGCCGAAGTCCGACAGCACTCGACACCGTGTAAGTTGCCGAAAAACCACTCGCCCCTCCGGGGCCGAACGTCGAAAGATCATACGAAACAGGAAGCTCAAATGGACCTCGTTTAAAAACAGCCGTCACTTTCAGGGTTCGGGCTTTCACATTTGCGGGCACAAAATCCAGAAAGCGAGACTTCCCTTCCTCACGGAAAGACCAGCTCTTCAACCCCTCTCCTTTCACCTCCAGGACCGGAGCATTCCCCAACACTTCCACCGTCAGCTTCTCAGCCTCTCCCTGCATGATTTGAAAATCGATCATCGCAGTCTCAACCAATTCAGTCACAGAAAATCCAGCCTTCATTTCAACCCTCGAAGAATAAAACACCGCAGGCTTCACTGGAGGTTGCTGATGAATCCAAGGATAGGGATAAAGATGCGGATTTAGGTTTAAGGAGTGATTCGACGGGATGCCACTTCCTTTGACGGGAGCAGACAAAGGTGTCGGAACCGCAACCGGTTTCACAACGGGTGCAGGATCTTTCACAACCGGCAGTGTCGCAGGCTTCTCCTGTGCAGCCAGGCAGGAGCAAAGAAGAAGAGGAATAAGGCAATGGACTTTCATAAAATATATGGAGTTTAAAGCGCGGGAACTTGCACCCGCTTTGGCAGATGTCCCGCCGTGAAGGTTTGATTAATCACCTGCCTGCCGAAGCATGATTTTGAATTCGTGGAAACGGGGTTGGAGATCAAAGTTCGGTTTCAAAAGTTCGGTTTCCTGACGGAGGCGCTTGAGATCGACGCGCTCGCCGACCGGACTTCCTTTGAGTTTCTCCGCGAAAAGCCCGGCAACACTGGCCAGCCTCAAAGCAGGCTCGGCTTGCGAAAAGAGCGGAGCTTCGGGCTGATAGGAAATCGCCCAAGTCCGCTCGACCATCTCATTGGTCGCAGCATCAAGGAAGCGAACCGAGACCGTGCCAATGTCGCCTCTTCCATCCGCAATAGGCTCGAAGTGATACAAGGCTACCCCGCTCTCCTCCACCATTTCAGCGGCATCGACGGAGTCATTGCGGAAATCTTCTTTCTTCAGCTTGTGCTTCTCAAAACCATAGAGTTTAAATTTTGAAACACGCTCGGGGTTGAAAAGGATCTGGACCTTGACGTTTTTGGCGGCAGGACGGAGCGCTCCGGCAATTCGCTTTGCGAAGCCGTCGTCAGCATCCTCGGGACGATCCAGAAAGTAATACCGCCCGTCACCCTGCTTCGCCAGGGACGTCAGCACCTCATCATTGAGGCCATCGGCCCCCACGCCACACGTATCAAAGGCGATCTTATGCTTGCGCATCATCTGGACCTGACGGGCCAGATTCTCCGGCAGGGCATCACCGAGGTTCGCCGCACCATCGGTGAGAAGAATGATGCGATTTTGAGCCCCCTCGATAAACTGCTGCTTCGCCAACTGCAGTCCGGAGGAAAGCGCGGCTTCGAGATTCGTGCCACCTTCAGTGAGAGGATTCTCGACGATCTTCGCCAGCTTCATCGCCTCATTTCCCTTCACCCGTTCGGCCAACAAACGTGGCGTGCGAGCAAAGCCGACCAGAGTCACTTCGTCGTTGGCATTGAGTTGGGAAGCCAGAAGAGCAAAGGCCCGCTTCACACTCTCCGCCCGGTCCGAGCGTTCCATTGATCCGCTTTGATCAAGGAGGATAGTCAGACGCAATGGCGTGGAGGCATTGCGCCCCAACGAAGCCGTGCTCATCGCAATCCGCATCAAGTTACGCTGCTGCATGAAGGGATGGGCTCCTTGCTCAATCGCACAAGCCACCTTCTCGCTTTGACTTGGTTTCGTGTCATCATAGTCGAGCGCATTGACAAATTCCTCCGGCCGCACCTGCGAAGCATCGGGCCAATCCCCCTTCGCCAATCCCGCCTTCGCCAGTTTGAAGGACACGTCACTGACATTGAGCGAAAAAGTGGAATCAGATTTTTCGGAGACCAAGGTTTCAAAGTTTACTCGCGCGCGCTTCAATTTTTCGGCTTCCTCCTTCTTCATTTCCCTTACCTTCAATTCATTACCAAATGCCAAAATCATCCCATCAATGAGCTCAAGGTTTGTCGGTGTGTTTCGAACGACCAAAGTATTCTGATCTGCCAAATATCCGGCCTTTGTATTTGGTGGAAATGAGATGCCGTTTTTCGTCAAGGTCGTCACGATTGACTCGTTGCCCCCTCCTCGCTGATTCAGCCATCCCAATAGCCCCGGCGGAACATCCCAACGCCGCTGCATCAGATCCTCTGAGCCTATCGGAAACATCGTCACCTGTCCATCTGGCTCCACGCGGAATTTTAAATTGGCCTCATCAGCGAGATGCTGAAGCGCCACGCCTACCGGAACATTCTTAAGATTGAGCTTTTTGATCTTGGTTTTCGATGAATCGACTCGTTCGCCACCCCCTTCGTCCGCCCCCTCTTCATTGAAGGTGATTCGAGGTATTTCCACATGAAACTTCAGTCCTGCGTCAATCGGGTTCAGCGAAGTTGGATCCAACTCGCGGGTCTTCTCTTCGATCTTCGCCAGCGCGTCCTCAACGGTTGTGTTCTCCAACGAGAACTCGGGCAGAATGATCTGATTCATCTTCGCCACAGTGGCCTTCGTCCTAATCTCTCCACCATAATCATCAAACTCCGCGTTAGTATAGAGCGGGATCGCAGTGATGTCTCCAAACCCCATAGACTCCTTCTCCGGTCTCTCGTGCCTACCAGAATCAAACGGATCGGGGCTCCCATCGCCAGTGGTTAGGTCATCCTGCCCTTCAAAGCCGAAAGGATCCGCCTCATCTTCTACTGAAGCTCCCCCTATGTTCTTCATCGCAGAACTCAACTCCCGGCCATCGTCCACTTTGTTCTGCAATTCGGCACGAGTCTGATTATAGTCGGATTGAAAGTAATCACTCTTTACAGCGGAAACCCTCTCCATCCAGCGGAATGCCGCTTTGTTGGCAGAATCGGTTCGCAAGACCTCTTTAAATTTCTCCTCTGCCTTGTCGTAAAGGCCAAGATCATCCCCCCCCTCTCCTTTATAAAAATCACGACGGACTTTATCGACATCTTTGAAAGCTCCGGTGGCAATCCTCTCGTTGGTTCGAATCGGGTCAATAAGAGCCTCCAAACTCTTCTTCCCTTCGGAACCATCGAAAATTTCTCCTTCAACTTCGGTCAGTAATCTTTGACCCTTGTCACCATTCCCGAGTCGCATCTCTTTTCCACCGCTCTTCTTCTCATCCTCGACAAGATCACGCTCTCCATCCGCCTTTCTTTTCTTCGCGGGAATTGACTTTGAGCCGGACTCTCCTGAGGGGATCTTTAAACCCTGTTCGACATCCCGATAACCTCCCTTCCCATTCAACTCCCTACTTGCGGGAACCTTGACTCGCTGTCCGGAACGCAACTCGGCCATGACTTTTGGCCCCGTCATCGATTCCGGAGATTCTGCCAACTGCACCGAAAAATCGCCACGAATCCTCTCCTGATCGACTAGGTTTCCACCGGCTCCTCCCCCTCCCACCCCATTGACCTGGGTCCCGCCGCTGCTGAACGAATCAGCCTCGCTCGCCTTCTCGAGAAGGACCTCCTTTTTATCCTTCGCGGCAAGAGTGGGAATTTCCTTCCGCAACATCCGATCTTTAGTGACCTCTTTGCTAGGCAATTGTTGGCCACGTGTCGTCACGCGACCCAGGTCAACCCGCTGGGGCTCTGCCTTCGTTCCTGCACTGCCATTTTTAAAGGACTCTCCCGGTGGTTGTTTCGGCAACACCGAAAGCGAATCGGCTTCCATACTCAATGGCTGGCTCACCTGCCCGGAAGGTTTCTCTTCGTCGAATTCCCTCCCCCAGCGAGACTGGGCGTCTTTCCCGTCACTCCCGGGAGAATCACCCTGCCCCGGTGTCATGCGGACCTCTTCAGCAAGCAGGGATTCTGAAAGACGCGTCGTCCTTCCACTTTCACGACCACTCCCGGGGCTTTCGATGACCCCAGAATCCCACTGTTCCCCGCCTTCAGGTTGGATCTCAAGCGACACTCCCATATCAAGGAGATCAAGAGACCTTTCGACAGGATCAACAGTGGCAAACGACGGAGCGATGTCGCTCACCGTTGGAACTTTAGCAACAGCACTTGATTTGGACCGAGCGACCAAGCCCTCTCCATCGTGATCCACTTTGGCCGGCCACTCGGTATCCACTCCCAAATCTTTTTCCCCAGCCTCCCTAGCAGGGGCCCGACGTGCGGTGTCTGTTTTCTGATTATTGCTGGAATTTCGAAACGAATACCCGTCCTTTTCAGCGGCTTCAACAGTCGCGAAGCGATCTTCGATTATCGCGGCATTTTTCTCAAGAGAGAAGGCGCTCCTATCTCTCGCGGTGAAGACACCGTCCGCACTCAGCCCATTCTCCTCATTTTTAACCGAGGGAATCTCCGCATCAATGGCCGCCAGAGCGGTGGCAGCGGTTAAGATAAGGGACGGAGCGGCAGGCTTGCGCACAAGCACGGAACTCGGCTCCATGCCTCCTAGAACTTTCACCCGGGCTAGCTTCATCTCGCCAAGCCTCGCTCG
>TARA_B110000914_G_scaffold2244_1_pt1 | contig 10608 bp, 9 predicted proteins | sample TARA_B110000914 | Tara Oceans TARA_B110000914 (sample SAMEA4397983) | marine metagenome | biome: Polar Biome; feature: [MES] marine water layer (ENVO:01000295) within the mesopelagic zone...; material: water (ENVO:00002006), including particulate matter (ENVO:01000060) such as......
GTTATTATTAAATATTTATTTCAATATTATTATCCACTATGTATTTAAAAACCCATGGATCAATTTTTAGATTATCAATTTGATTATTGACTATGTCTTTTCTTATTTTAGAAGCAGAAATATTAATATAAGGTGCCTTTAAGTAATTAATATTTTCGTGAGTAAAATTACTTAAACAATTCCCTCTAGGATACACATAGATTTTATGATTCTCTACGATTTTATTATAATCTTTCCAGGTTGTAAATTTTTGCATATTATCGCTGCCTGTTACTAAGCTGAAGTTATGGCTGTTATATTCTTTTTTCAAGTATTTTAATGTGTCTATGGAATAATTAGGAGATGGCAGGTTTTCTTCAATATCTATAGGTAAAATATTTTCACACTTTTCGCAGGCAATTTTCAACATCTCATACCTGTGTTTAAAATCAATAAGTCTACTTTTAGTTTTGTGCGGACTTTGTGGAGTTAGTACAAGCCATAATTTGTCAACTTTAGAATAATTTAAAACAGAGTTAGCAATACTAATGTGGCCATTATGTACAGGGTTAAAAGTGCCAAAGTATAGTCCTATATTCATTTCTTTGTTATAAACTGATATATTATTCCCTTTGCCTCTTCTGTCGCTTCCTCTAAGTTGTCATTAATAATCACGAAATCATATTTATTAGAAAAAGTGAGTTCTTTAGAAGCTTTATTAAGTCGATAATCTATACTTTCTGAGGTCTCGGTTTTTCTGTTGATTAATCTATTTTTTAATTCATTTAAATTAGGAGGAGCTATAAAAATAGAAATACTTGTATCTGGGTATTGTCTTTTAATATTCAATCCGCCAACTACATCAATATCGAAAATAATATTTTTACCTTCATTATTTAATCTATGTATTTCTGATTTTGTTGTTCCGTAATAAATGTTTTCATAGACCTCTTCAGATTCTATAAATTCGTTATTCAGAATTTTTTCTTTAAAATCGTCTACAGTCAGAAAATGATAATCTCTTCCGTTTATTTCATTATCTCTATTAGTTCTTGTGGTCGATGAAACTGAAAACCCTAAATTTAATAACTCTAAAGACAATAGTTTTTTCACTATAGTTGTTTTACCAGTGCCAGATGGAGCAGCAATTATAATTAATTTCTCTTTTTTCATTACAAAACGTTTAATAATTGCTCTTTTATTTTTTCTAACTCATCTTTCATTTGAATTACAGCTTTTTGCATCTCTGAATTATTAGCTTTTGAACCTATAGTATTGACTTCTCTACCAATTTCTTGGCTAATAAATCCTAATTTTTTACCATTTGAATTTTCATTTTCTAGTGAAGAAATAAAATAACTTAAATGATTTTCAAGTCTAACACGCTCTTCTGTAATGTCTATTTTCTCTAAATAATAGATCATTTCTTGCTCAAACCTATTACTGTCGTGATCAATTTTTAATTTATTTATTTCATTTTTAATTCTAGATCTAATATGTTCAATCCTACTTGAATCAATTTCTTCAACGGTAAGCAATAGCTCTTTAATTTTATTAATTCTTTTAATAAAATCTTTTTCTAAAACTAGGCCTTCATCTTTTCTATACTTAATTATTTCTTTAATTGCATTTTCTATTTTGTTAAAAATCACGGGCCATTCAGATTCATTTTCTTCAACTTGTTCCGTAATAATTGCATCTGGCATTTTTACAGCAATTTTTAATAGTTCAACAGCCGATCCATCAACAATCCCTCTCAATTGATCTATATAGTTATTTATTAAGTCGGAATTTAGTAGGGAGTTTTTTTTATTAGTACTAGATTCTTTATATAAAAGAAATTCAATTTTACCTCTTTTTAATTTATCAGACAGGTGCTTTCTTATAAATAGTTCTTTTGGTCTAACGGAGCTTGTTATTCTTGTGTTTAAGTCTATGCTTTTACTGTTGAGTGACTTTATCTCAATCGTTATATTTCCACTTTCTAATTGAAGAGTAGATTTTCCGTAACCTGTCATTGATTGAATCATGTAGTATTTTTTATTTTACACAAAGATATATAAAACTCAATTAGCTTCTTTTTTTAAGGATACTAAATAAATTCCTATAAACACAAGAGTCATTGATAGTATATCAGTTAATTTTAATCTATCGCTACCAGTATATACAGCATAAATTATCCCAATTATTGGTTGAAGGTATATAAACATTCCAACGGTAGATGCTTTTAGTGTTTTTAATGCATATATATTTAGCAAATAAACTGCAAATGTTGCACCTATTATTACAAAACTTAGCTTAAGAAATTCAACTTTGTCATAGATATGCCACTGTACATCTAAAAACTGTTGAATAGAAAATGGAGCGTTTAAAATTACTCCAAAAAGAAATAGCCATTTCATAATTGTTATAACCGAATATTTTATTGTTAATGATCTTACAGAGACTAAGTATATGGCATAAGAAATGCTATTTAATAGCAATAACACATTCCCAGATCTTATATCTTCCGTATTAATATCTGCTCTACTATTAATTAGTATTATTGATATTGCCCCTACAAATCCGATAGCTACACCAATTATTCTTGTCTTTACTACTTTTTCTTTTATTATTATTATAGAAATGATAAACACTATAATAGGAGAAATTGTTGAAATTATTGAACTATTAATTGGAGTAGATAGTTCTAAACCTTTAATTGCTGAAATCATATTTACCGACATACCAAAAACAGTACAAAATAGAAATTTTGACCAGTCTTTTGTTTCAATTTTTTCGTGCTTACTAAATATAGATAAAACCCAAAATAGAGTGCATGCCCCTAAAACCCTAGCAAATAGTAATGCAGAAGGCGTTATGAAAAATGGCATTAAACTTTTTGTAATCGTATGGTTTAGTCCAAAAATTGATGTTGCGGATAAAGCAGCTATAATTGCAAGTAGTCTATTATTCACTTAGATGTTTTTTCACTTCTTGTATAGTTTTTTTACTGTTGCCTATAAATGTTTTTCCATTTGAGATTATTACTGGTCTTTTCAAAAACGTATAATTTTCTAAAATATAATTCTTGTATTCTAATTCTGTTAAACTTTGTTCTTTTAGTTTTTTTTCGTGAAATAGTTTAGCTCTTTTGTTAAAAATAGATTCATAGCTTTTAGATAAATCATGAATTAATTCTAGCTCTTGAATTGTGATAGGAGTGGATTTGATTTCTCTAAATATGAATTTACTATTTAATTCAAGTTCTTTAATTATTTTAGTGCAAGTGTTGCAAGATTTTAGATAAAAAATCGCCATCATATTTTAGTATTATTTAATTTGCAATTAAATATATTGTATACTTTGTTATACTACTAATTAAATTCAAATTTGTTTTATAATTTTGGAGTTGTGGTTATTCAATTATACTAGCATTTGTGTGGAAGATATATTATAGATAATGAATAATCAAAAAACTACTGTTTAAGTGTATTTTATACACTATGATAATTTTATCATTATTTATAGTTATATATTTATTGAATTATTATTTTTACATATACAAAATTAAGAATATTATAATTTAGAATTAATAAAATTATGGAAGATAAGATAAAATCATTTTTAGATTTAGTAAGAGAAAGAAATGGTGATGAACCAGAATTTATGCAAGCCGTTGAAGAGGTAGCAGAAACTGTAATTCCTTACATAGTTAAAAAAGATATCTATCACGGGAAAAACATTCTGTTAAGAATGGTTGAACCAGAAAGAGTTATTTCCTTTAGAGTATGTTGGGTAGATGATTCTGGAGAAATTCAAGTCAATAGAGGGTATAGAATCCAAATGAACTCAGCAATAGGGCCTTATAAAGGAGGGTTAAGGTTTCATCCAACTGTAAACATGAGTATTCTTAAATTTTTAGCTTTTGAGCAAGTGTTTAAAAACAGTCTTACTACACTTCCTATGGGTGGAGGAAAGGGAGGTAGTGATTTTGATCCAAAAGGGAAAAGTGATAATGAAATAATGAGATTTTGTCACGGATTTATGAGTGAGTTATTTAGACATATTGGCCCAAATACAGATGTTCCAGCAGGAGACATTGGAGTTGGTGGCAGAGAAATTGGATTTTTATTTGGAAAATATAAAAAGTTAAAAAACGAATTTACAGGAGTACTTACCGGAAAAGGAATTTCTTGGGGCGGGTCGTTAATTAGACCAGAAGCTACAGGCTATGGAACTGTATATTTTGCCCAAAATATGTTAGCTACTAAAAAAGATGATTTAAAAAATAAAATTATTGTTATTTCTGGATCAGGAAATGTAGCGCAGTATGCTGCTGAAAAATCTATTCAGCTAGGAGCTAAGGTGGTGACAATGTCTGATTCTTCAGGATATATATATGACCCTGAAGGCATTGATTCTGATAAGTTAAAATTCATAATGAATCTGAAAAATGTTGAAAGAAAACGAGTTAGTGAATATTGTGTTAAATATCCAAACAGCATATTTGTAAAAGATGAAACTCCTTGGTCAATTAAGTGCGACATAGCACTACCGTGTGCAACACAAAACGAATTAAACATCAATGATGCCAAAACTCTACTTGAAAATGGCTGTATTTGTGTGAGTGAAGGAGCGAACATGCCGTCAACAAAAGACGCAGTTAATGAGTTTCAAAAAGCTAAAATACTATTTGCACCAGGGAAAGCTTCCAATGCCGGAGGTGTTGCTACTTCTGGATTAGAAATGACTCAAAATTCTTTACGATATAATTGGACAAGAAAAGAAGTTGATGAAAAATTAAAAGATATAATGACGGAAATTCATAATTCATGTATTGAATATGGTTCAGACAACAATGGGTATGTTGATTACGTTAAAGGCGCAAATATTGCTGGTTTTGTAAAGGTAGCAGATGCTATGTTGGCCCAGGGAGTAGTTTAGTTTTATATTACTATATTATAATGATATATTTGTCGTTCTTATAGATATATCATTATAATATTTTACATGAAATTTATTTTTGTAATATTTTTTTCTTTTCTAAGTACCCCACTTTGTCTATCTCAAAATTGGAATGGACATTTTTCTTATTACAACTCTATAGACACCTCTACGGGAAATGGAAAAATATTTACTGCATCAGAAAATGCTATTTATATATACTCAAGTCAAACGGATCAATTAGAGACATTAACAACAATTGATGGTTTGTCTGGAGATTTTATCTCTAACATTCATTATAGTTCAATCTTTAACAAACTAGTAATAGGTTATGAGAATGGACTTATTCAAATTGTAGATTTCACTAATGACAATGTTTTAACAATTTATGATATAATTGAAAAGGCAACTATTCCTCCAAATAAAAAATATATAAATCAAATAACTGAATTTGAGGATATAATATATATAGCAACTGATTATGGAATTTCTTTGTATAATCTAAACCTCTTAGAGTTTGGAGATAGTTTATTTATTGGAGATGGTGGAGCCCAGCAAGAAGTTAATCAAGTTACAATAAGTAACAATTACTTGTATGCTACATTACCAGAGTTTGGCGGAGTTAGAAGAGTCAGTCTAGATTTAGATATAATTAATTATCAAAACTGGGAAGTAGTATATCCAGGGGATTTCAACTTTATTTTAAATCTTAATGAAAATTTTATTTTTACCAATGAAAACAGTGTTTTTTACTCTCAAAACAACTCCTATCAAGAGGTGATTTATCTATCTCAGCCAATTAATGATATTGTGATTAATGAGGAACAAGTAATAGTTACAACGGAAAGTAGAATATTTATTTATGACACTAATTTTAATCTAATAAACAGCTCTGTGACTAGTAATGTTTATAATGTTTCTTTCAATAGTTCTGTAGTATATAATAATAATGTTTACGTAGCTACTTCTGAAAAAGGGTTACTTAAAATTAATATCAATAATATCCAACAGTATTATACCATAGTGCCTGATGGCCCGCTTTACAATAATGTTTTTTCAATTAGCTCTTTGTATGGAAAACTATGGACTACGTTTGGTGACTATACATCTACATTCAATCCATACCCACTCAGCAGAAAAGGAATTAGTAGTTTAATAGACAATAATTGGAATAACACCCCCTATGATAGTATCGCTGAAAACGCAGTAAACTTAAACAACATTTCAATTAATCCATTTAACCCTAACAACGTTTTTGTCAGCTCATATCATGGTGGTTTGTTGGAGTTTTCAGAAGAATCATTAAGTCTTTATGATGAATCCAATAGTAGTTTAGAGTCATTAGTTTCTTCGGATATAAATTATAATAGTGTGCGAATTTCGAGTAGTGTTTTTGATGATTCAGGAACCTTATGGTTAATGAACTCTAGAATTGACAGACCTTTAAAATCATACAACTTAGACACTAACCAGTGGTCTAGTTATGATTTTACTCAAATCATACCAGATGGTTTTGATGATGAACTAGGGTTTAGCGATATAGTTGTAGGTTCAAATGGCACAAAATGGATTGGAGGAGTAAATTCTGGACTAATAGGTTTTAATGAAAATGGAGGAAATCCATTAATTAAAAAATTGAATGATAATGATACTGGAAACTTGCCATCACCCTATGTAAAAAGCTTAGCTATTGATAATAATAATCACCTTTGGATTGGAACAATTAAAGGGCTCAGAGTACTATACAACACTTCTAATTTTTTTACCACTAACACTTCAACACAACAATTAGTTATTGAGGAGGATGGAATTTATAAAGAACTTTTAGAACAGCAATTTATATCGGATATTAAAGTAGATGGGTCAAATAACAAGTGGATAGGAACTATAGGATCTGGTATTTTTTACTTTTCTCAAAATGGTCAACAAACAATTTATCATTTCACTAAAAATAATTCTCCATTGCCATCAAATAACATTAATGATATAGCCCTAGATTTTGTTAATGGTGTTGTTTTTATTGCAACCGATAGAGGTTTGGTATCATTTGATTCAGGAGGCTCATCCACAAGTTCTACACTGCAAGACTCGTATGTTTACCCTAATCCAGTTAGACCGTCTTTTAATATGGATGTAGACAAAATAAAAATTGATGGAATCACAGACAATATCAACATTAAAATTACCGATATCTCTGGAAATTTAGTTGCTGAAGCTAATTCAAATACCAATAATAGATATAATGGATTTAATTTAGAGGTTGACGGAGGGATTGCTTATTGGAATGGTAAAAATTTAGCTAATCGCACAGTTTCTTCAGGGGTTTATATAGTTATGCTTTCGGATTTAGATAGTTATGAAACCAAAGTTTTAAAAATCATGATAATTAGATAATGATAGTATCAACTTCCGCTATAATTTTGTCCAAAGTTAGATATCAAGATAATGATTTAATTGTCAAGTGTTTAACAAGAGATTTGGGAGTCATTTCATACATGGTTAAGAATATTTCAACTTCAAAAAATAGCAAAAATAAATTTGCTTTTTTTCAATTATTGAATATTCTTGATTTAGAATCTAATTACAACCCGAACAGATCTATTCAATACATTAAAGACCTAAAAATTAGGTATAATTTCACATCCTTACACACCAATATTTATAAAAGTTCAGTTGTGATGTTTTTATCTGAAATTTTATCTAACATCATTCATAATGAATCTAAAGATCTTGAGTTGTTTGACTTTATTGAAGAATCTTTTATTTGGTATGATAAGTCTGAGGATAGTTCTTCTTTTTATTTGATTTTTTTAATGAAAATAACGCATTATTTAGGCTTTTATCCAGATTGCACAAACATGAGTTACAATTACTTTAATTTAGAGGAGGGTTTGTTTGAAACATCTAAGAACAGTAAATATGTTATACAGGGAGATAGCTTAGTTTTGTTTAAAACTATTTTAGGCATAAAATTTGATAGTAATAAGCTGCCGTTTATAGATAAAATAAATAAAAAAGACATACTAAAAAATATCTTAATTTATTTTAAATTGCATGTTGATGGATTTAAAGATCCCAAATCTTTAATAGTGTTAAACCAAATTTTTGCTGATTAATGAAGTGCATTTTAAATTTAATAGTTTTTTTGTTTTTTATAAATGTTCTATCACAGGACGTTTATGTTAAAGACAACCTTACCAGGGAGTCAATTTCCGGTGTAGTATTTTATCAAAAGAGTGATTCTAATATTGTTTTAAATCAAAAATATTCTGATTTAGATGGAAAACTATCATTAAATGGGTTTACTAAGAATGAGATAATTTTTATAACTCACATGTCATATGTCGATTCTTTTATTTTGTACGATAGTAATTTAAAAGACGAGATTTTTCTTAATTCTGATCTTAAATCATTAGATGAAATTGTTATTTCTGCATCTAAATTCTCTCAAAATCTTAAAGAAATTTCTCAAAGAGTAATATTTATTTCTTCTGAAGATATAGTCTTAAGCAACCCTCAAACTAGCGCAGACTTACTAAGCACAAGTGGTAATGTGTATATTCAGAAAAGTCAATTAGGTGGCGGTAGTCCTATGATTAGAGGTTTTTCCACGAATAGATTAACTCTATCAGTTGATGGTGTTAGACTGAATAATGCAATCTTCAGGGGAGGAAACATACAAAATGTCATTTCTATTGACCCCTTTAATATACAAAACACAGAAATAGTTCTTGGCTCTAGTTCCGTTATCTATGGTAGTGATGCAATTGGAGGAGCTATGAATTTTCAAACTAAAACACCAATACTTTCTGCTACAGATTCAACCTATTTTAAATCAAACTTAGTTTCTAGAAACTCTAGTGCAAATAATGAGAAAACTGGTCATTTAGATTTTAACATTGGATTGAAAAATTTTGCTAGTCTTACTAGCTTTAGTATTTCTGATTTTGATGATCTTAAAACGGGTAGTAATGGCCCTTCGGATTATCTCAGACCTGAATATGTTGAACAGGTGAATGGGGAAGATGTAATTACCAGTAATTCAGATCCGAGAATACAAAAACATACTGGGTATTCTCAGTTTAATTTCATGCAAAAATTTCTGTTAAAAACAGATAAAATAGAATATGACTTTGGCATTCATTACTCTTCAACATCTAATATACCAAGGTATGACAGGCTGATTAGATATAACAATGATACTAATCAACTCCATTACGGGGAGTGGTATTATGGTCCGCAAAAATGGTTACTGATTAATTCTAGAATTAAGAAAGAAAGTTTAAATTCCCCTCTGTATGATAAATTAATTTTAACAACTGCTTATCAAAAGTTTAATGAAAGTCGATTCAGTAGAAAAATTAACTCAGATGATCAAAAGCAATTTAAAGAACAAGTAAATATATTTTCATTGAATATAGATTTTGAAAAAGCTTATAATGAAAAGTCCTATTTTTCATACGGAGCGGAATATTTAAATAATAAGGTTAGTTCCAACGCGTTTTCAAAAAACTTGACTGATAGTAGTTTTTCATCAATTGCAACAAGGTATCCAGATGGTTCAACTTGGCAATCATTTGCAAGTTATTTAAGCTATAAGTACAGGCCCAGTAAAGAGTTAACTATTCAATCTGGACTAAGGTATAGTCATATAAAAATTAATGCTGATTTAACAGACAATAATTCGTATTATAATTTTCCGTTTTCAAATGCCAACCTTAGTACAGGGGCATTAACTGGTGCGCTTGGTATAAGCTGGGTTCAAAACAACACCTTTCAATGGAAGTTTAATATTACTACAGCATTTAGAGCTCCAAATATTGACGATATTGGAAAAATATTTGATTCTGCGCCAGGAATGGTTGTTGTTCCTAACCCTGATTTAAAACCTGAAAAATCTTTTGGATTAGAGCTCGGGAGTTTAGTAAATGTTAATTCAAAAATTAATTTTGACTTTGCTGTTTATTATACTCACCTGTATAATAGCATGATTAGAAGCCCATTCAGTTTAATGGTTAACGAAGATGACCCAAACAGTTCGGTAATTATTGATCAAATGATTTATGATGGAGAACTTAGTGATATTTACGCAATCCAAAATGGATCAAAATCTTGGATTTATGGATTTGAAACAGGTCTTAAAATAAATATCTCAGATAATTTTAATTTTAAAACTCAATATAATTACCTAAATGGAGAGCAAAGAGATTTAGATGAATCCGCAAATACGTCAGTAAGACATGTGTCTCCACATTTTGGAAATGTCCATTTTATTTATTCAAAGTTGAAAACAAAAATTGATTTATTTTTTAATTATAACTCAAAACTACCATTTTCTAAATTATCTAGCTCAGAAAGAGATAAACCATACTTATATGCCTTAGACAATAATGGTAACCCTTATTCACCAGCTTGGCATACTTTAAACTTAAGAGCATTATATGAGCTTGATAAAAACTTTCTTTTCACTGTATCGTTAGAGAATATTTCAAATAAGTTATATCGACCATATTCTTCTGGAATTTCTGCACCTGGAACAAATTTTATTTTTTCTGTAAACTATCGTTTATAGCTAAACATTATGAGCGAATTATTTAGGCAATCTGATATTGTAAAAAAACTCCAGAGATATTGTGTCTATCAAGACAGGTGTCATAAAGAGGTTGTTGATAAAATGAAGTTAATGAAAATACCGTATAGCCT
>TARA_B110000914_G_scaffold225824_1_pt1 | contig 10529 bp, 8 predicted proteins | sample TARA_B110000914 | Tara Oceans TARA_B110000914 (sample SAMEA4397983) | marine metagenome | biome: Polar Biome; feature: [MES] marine water layer (ENVO:01000295) within the mesopelagic zone...; material: water (ENVO:00002006), including particulate matter (ENVO:01000060) such as......
TAATTGCAGACTCTAACGAGCTCGCACTTGCTGCTTAATTGACAGCAACGTCCCAATCCTGACGCCTATTACGGGGCGGGGCGACTACTTAATAGGCTGGCCACTGAGTCGGGGATCCGGGCAAGGTGGTGAGATTCAACAGGATCATCGGATCAGTGAACGGGCCGGGTGAGGCTCACCGATCTTAAAGCAGCAAACGCCTGGCTATACTTGTAGACGCCTTCGTGAAAGGCATTTAGGACACGGGTTCAACTCCCGTCGCCTCCACCACTACTTTAAATTAAAGGGTTACAGGGAATTTCGGTTCTCTGTAGCCCTTTTTTATACTCGTCGTTATACTTCGCTCTCTGTTCAGGTCCATTCTTGACATTAAAAATGAATCACAGCTAAAATTAGGACAAGTGTTGGGGGGTGATCGTAACGGCCTCCCAGGCGCACGATCACCTACTGTTCGGCGAAGGAATTCACAGATGCTTCATACTCCGTTCACGCAAATTTCACATCGGTCTGATTTCGTTCCGAATCTATGAAAATACTCGGCATGTTCTTAATTCTTGTTGGGATCGCTTGCTTTGCAGTGGCTGTCACGGGATTGTATGGGTGGATGACACCGGTCCCCGCCGATGCGTCCATATCCATAGAATCTATTGCAGATTCCATCAGCGCCCGGTTGCCCCAGTTGCTCCTCCTTTACGGCGCGGGCACGGCGTGCATCATCGGCGGGGCAGTGGCCCTTATACTGGGCATCAAAAAATCGCGTGCTCGAAAGCGATAAGGATTGAAAACAGGTTTTCGAAGACCGATCACCGTGACCCTTGTCTTGGTGGCTGTAATTGCTTGCGCGGTTTTCGCGATCTTCAAGGTCATGACGCGCTGGGACCCCGATGAGGAATGGGCCGCAAAGGTAATCGAGGAATCAACCGACATTCGACTCCTGCTCGAAAAATACCGTAAGGAGAACGGCGAGTTCCCGATGTCGTTAAGCAGAATTGACGAGGATCACACAAAACCAACCGAATTCTTGACTCGCAATGCTGCCGCGCCCAACACGGACAGATGGTTCTACGACCGCATCGGCAAGGATGATTACCAGTTGTTTGTCACCGCGGACTCCTGGGTGTCGTATTTCGACGCGATGGTCTATCGTCACACGGGTGCGTTTACCGATCCTTGGTTTTCGACGCTCGATTTATCCGATTCGAGAGAGTTCGGGAAATGGCGGTATGCTCAAGGTTTCTCCAAGTTTCACGAGAAGGACTACTTCGATGCGGATGGCAATGATCAGGTCACCATTTCGGCACTTCTTTGGCGATAAACTCAGGTCCATTATCGCTACGGATAAACTGTGGCACTCCGCTCAAGGCGTTCAGGATATCTCCAGGTTCTTAACCTGCGTTGTGGCCTACTAACACAGGCTGGAGTTTTGATGATGACCACCAATGGCCAATTCACGAATCCTTTCTATCGGGGTGCCTGGGTGGCTAAAAATGTCTATGGGCTGGAGTTGAAACTTCCTGATAATCTTGAAGTAGAAGCCCTGAAAGCGCCCACGGAAATATTCACGATTAAAGATAATATTAATGAGCGCCGCAATAACCCTGCCTGTGCTTCTTGCCACAGCAAGATGGATCCCTTTGGTTTGGCCATGGAAAATTTCGATGTTTTGGGTCGGTATCGCGAGACTTGCCAGAAGTTTGTCGTGACCAAAATACCCGAAGAGAAGAAAGAAGGTAAAGTGGTGAAGAAAGAACGCATCACTCGCGAGTTTGTTGACACGATCAAGGTCGAGTCTGACGCTGTTCACGGTGATGGACGCGCTATCGATGGCATGGAAGGTCTTTAAAAACTGATATTGGAAGACGAAGGTGAAATCGCCAGGAATTTGCTTACAAAACTTTCTGAATATGCGTTGGGAAGAGAGATGAATTATTCAGATTCAGAGATGATTCATCGTCTTTTGGAGGCTTCAAAAAATAATGATTATAAATTTCGTGATTTGATGGTTGGTATTATTGACTGACGAGTCATTCATAAAACGATAAGAAAAGAGCAACGACTACAGTGCGTGCGAAGCCGAAACCGTCCTGCGCTCCAGCCATAGTGCCTTTCGCCCGGTCGATATCAAGATTGGCGGATGACGGGTAAAGAAGAACAAAAAGCAAACAAGCCAAAATAATGACACGACAAAAAGTATTCTCCTCAGTTCTGACGACTGCCGTGGTGGTCGCCAGTCTTAGCCTGGCGACAAGCAGCGCCCGGGCGGCTGACGCACCGAACATCGTATTGATCATGTCCGACGACATGGGCTTCTCAGATATCGGTTGCTACGGAGGTGAGATCAACACGCCCAACCTTGATCAGCTTGCCAATCACGGAGTGCGGTTCTCGCAATTCTACAACACCGCACGGTGTTGCCCGACGCGCGCATCCTTGCTGTCCGGGGTGTATCAGCATCAGGCGGGCATCGGGCTGATGACCGGCGACAGGAAAATGCCAGGCTATCGCGGCGAACTGGGTCGCAATGTGGTGTCGATCGCCGAGGCGCTGAGCACGGAGGGTTATCGGCGCTACATGTCAGGCAAATGGCACGTCACGCGGCACGTCGGCCCGGACGGCCCGAAGGATAATTGGCCGATGCAACGTGGCTTCGAGAAGTTCTACGGGACAATCACTGGAGCGGGTAGTTTCTACGATCCGGCGACGCTGTGTCGAGGCAACACCTACATCACGCCAGTGAACGATCCGAAGTACAAGCCGGAGACTTACTACTATACCGACGCGATTAGCGACAACGCCGTCACCTTCCTCAAGCAGCACGCCGACGAGTCGCCCGACAAGCCGTTCTTTCTTTATACCGCCTACACCACCGCGCACTGGCCGATGCACGCTCTGCCGCAGGATATCGCGAAATACAAGGGCAAGTACGACAAGGGCTTTACTCCGATCCGCGAGGCGCGCTTGGCGAAGATGAAAACCTTGGGGCTCGTTACGGCAGACGCGAAGCTCTCACCACAGTCCGACGACTGGGAAAAGGTGGCAGACAAGCCGTGGGAAGCTCGCAACATGGAAGTCTACGCGGCCATGATCGATTCGATGGATCAAGGGATTGGTCGCATCGTTGCAGAGTTGAAGCGTCAGGGTGAACTGGACAACACGCTCATTTTCTTCCTTCAGGACAATGGGGGATGTGCTGAAGGTTACGGCCGTCACACGCCCAAGAACGGCTATGCCTCGGACTTGAAACCCATGGGCCCGAATGATCTGCAGCGAAATATTTGGACACCGATGCAGACGCGCGATGGCCGGCCATTGAAGACGGGACCAGGTGTCATGGCCGGTCCGGAAGATACCTTCATCGGCTACGGCCGAGGCTGGGCCAATGTCTCCAACACGCCGTTTCGAGAATACAAACACTTTGCCCACGAAGGTGGTATTTCCACGCCGTTGATCGTGCACTGGCCCAATGGTATTGATCCCTCGCACAACGGTAAACTAGAACATCAGCCGGGGCATGTGATTGACATCATGGCGACCTGTGCCGACGTGGCCGGTGGAGTCTATCCCAAGAAGTTTGGCGAGCACGAGATCATCCCGATCGAGGGCGTGAGCCTGCGACCGGCGTTCTCTGGCAAGTCTCTTGAGCGTAGCGACGCTCTCTACTTCGAGCATCACCTAAATTGCGCGATTCGGGACGGTGACTGGAAATTGGTTTGCAAGGGGCAAGCCGGTCGCGAGGTCAAGAATTTTGGCTGGGAGCTCTACAACGTGAAAACCGACCGTGCGGAATTGCAGAACGTCGCGGACAAGAATCTTGGGAAGGTCGAAGAGCTGCTCGCCAAATGGGAAAAATGGGCGGTGCGCGCCAAAGTCAGACCGTGGCCCTACAAAACGAAATAAGTGATTTCGTGCGAATCTTAATGGCACTGTGTCTCGTGGCGGTGGCCGCCTTTGCGCCACACGCGAGCGCCTGTCCAGGGTCTGTTCTGGTAACTGCTTGCAGCCGGTCATCTCCAGAAGGGTGGGGAAGAGAGCCATCGTGATAATTGGTTCCGCTAATTTCATGGTCGGGATGGGTATCGGCACTGTTCGCACCGCTGGACCTTCCCGGATTGAGGTAAGTGGTGAAGCCAACACGCTGCGGGTACTTTCCCGTCATCAAGGACACACGCGTCGGGGAACAGACGTTGGATGAACTGTAGGCTCTGCTGAACAGAGCGCCTTGCCCGGCCAAACGATCGATGTTCGGCGTCTCGTAAAACTTCGATCCGTAGCAACCCAGGTCTTTCCAGCCAAGGTGGTCCACAAACACGACAACTACGTTGGGCATGCGTAAGTCGGTTGCGGCCTGGGTAGAAACGGCGCCGGTGGTTACGAGGACTGCTGCGGTAAGAGCCAATGAGCCGACGAATCCCCGCCTAGGGAAACCCATCGCATTTTTCTTTTTTATCAATAGTGGATTCTTGTTCATCCTGAGCGATTGCTCCAATTACGCCATGATGTCTCGGACCACCGACCCGTGGACATCGGTTAGTCGGAAATCCCGTCCGGCATATTGATAGGTCAGCCGTTCGTGATCGAGTCCCAGCAGGTGCAGCAAGGTGGCGTGTAGATCGTGCATGTGGACCTTGTTCTCGACCGCTTTGTGCCCGAGCTCATCCGTGGAACCGTAGGCGAGGCCGGACTTTAGACAACCGCCAGCCAGCCAGGTCGTGAATCCGTCGGCATTGTGATCACGACCGGTACCATTCTTTTCAGCGTAGGGCGTCCGTCCGAATTCACCGCTGCACCAGACGATGGTATCTTCCAAGAGCCCTCGCTGCTTCAGGTCCTGCAGTAGCCCCGCGATTGGTTTGTCGACCGCTCTGGCGTGGTTTGCGTGTTGGGACAAGTTCGAATGCTGATCCCAATTGGAGGCACCGCCGGTACCGCCATAGGTGACCTGGACAAAGCGAACTCCGTTTTCACACAGGCGGCGCGCCATCAAGCACTGGCGCCCGAAATTGTCGGTCGCCTTTTCACCGATGCCATACATCGCCATCGTGCTCGGGGTCTCCCGGCTTAAATCGAGCACGTCGGGAGCATTGTTTTGCATCCGCCAGGCCAACTCATAGGAACTGATGACCGCCTCCAATTCAGAGTCCCGGCGTCCACTTTCCATTTGTTTCGCATTAAGATTCTGCAGAAATTTGAGTTGTCGCAGTTGCTCGGCCTTCGACAAATCAGAGTTACTCAAGTTGCGAATTGTCGCGTTCTTGTCGATCTTACCTTCCTTGCCGATCGCGGTGCCTTGATGTGCCGCCGGGAGGAAAGCGCTGCCGTAATTGCGGGAACCGCCAGCTCCGGAGGGAGGGCCTAAGGAAATGAACCCTGGTAAGTTCTCATTCTCGGACCCCAGACCGTAGTTAACCCAGGACCCAAATGATGGGCGCACAAAACTGGTCGAACCGCAGTGTAGAAACAGGGTTGCAGGTCCGTGCGCGACCCCCTCGGTATGCATCGAGTGGATGAAGGTGAGGTCGTCCGAATGTTTCGCGGTCTCACGAAACAACTCAGAAACCCGACGTCCCGACTCACCATATTGTTTGAACTCCCACATCGGCTTCATGACGCGCTCGGAGGTCGCACGCTTGCCCGTTTTGGCGATTGTGCGTGCGTCGTCGAACGGCATTTTCTTGCCGTCATTCTTGTAGAGCATCGGCTTGTAGTCGAACGTATCGACGTGACTCGGTCCGCCCTGCATGAACAGGAAAATGATCCGCTTCGCCTTCGGGCGGAGAAGCGTCTTTGCGGCCGCGAGCGGATTCGCCGCTTGGACAGAGTCAGCACATAATCCTGCCAACGCCAGGCTGCCGAAACCGCACGCGGTCTGCTGAAGTGCTGCTCGTCGGGTGATGATATTACTACTTGGATTCATGCGGTCGTATTTATGGTTAGCGGATGTAGCGAAATTCGATGGTCGAAAACAGTGATTGCACCATCTGTGTCCAGGCTTCGACCTGACCCTTCTCATTCGTGCCGGTCACCGATTTTAAAAACTGGAGGCAGGTCGTGATCTCTTCCGCCGTCGCGTTACGTCCGAGGATCAGTAGATAGGCGTGATCAACCCGGTTCGCTTCCTCCAATTGCGATTCGCTCAGAAGACGTTTCGCGGTGAGTCCGGCTTGGGTGCGAACGAAAGGATGGTTCATCATGAACAGTGCTTGCGGAGCGACCGTGCTGACATCGCGGCGACCGGTCACCATACTTGGGTTGGCAAAATCGAACACTTCAAACAGTTCGGGCAAACTGTTGCGAAACACGGGAACGTAAACACTGCGTCTTGGTTCCTGGAACTGAAAGTCGATGTCCTTGGCAAGACTCGCAGGGAAAGTGGCCCCTCCCATTTCGAAGTTCAACGTATCACTTACGGACAGCATCGAGTCACGGAGCGACTCGGCATCCAATCGTCGATGATTCATGTGAGCCAACAGTCGATTCTCCGGGTCGTCATGCTGTTTATCTCGCGCAGACGAAAGACGGTAGGTTCTGGAAAGCACGATCGTCCGAATGAGCTTCTTCACCGACCAACCTTGGTCGACGAATTGGACAGCCAGATGATCGAGCAGTTCGGGATGTGAGGGCGATTCACCCGTTGTGCCAAAGTTGTCAACGGTCCGAACCAGCCCTGCCCCGATCAGCCAATGCCACACGCGGTTTGCCATCACGCGCGACGTCAGCGGGTTCGCTGGATCTGTGATCCAGTCAGCGAGTTCCAGGCGACCGCTGCTGGTGGTGGGCATCTTTGGGGCGGGGCCATAGTTGGCGACTTGGAGCACGCCGCGCGGAGCAGTAGCTCCCAAATTATCGATATTGCCACGAATATGGATCTTCAAGTCCGTCGGTTTCGCTTTCTCGGCAGCCGACATGACCATCGCGCGGGCGGGTTTTTCTTTTTGAAGCGTAGCCAGCTCTGCCGTGAGTTTTGCCATGTGCTTCTTGAGGGCCTGTTGTTTGCCTGCTGGAGGTTGCTCACTCGGCGGAGGCGCTGGGCTGCTTGCCACTTTGCTGTCCCTTTCGACAGGTAGAAACTGAACGGCATCGGCTGTTAGAAACCCGTTCGTCCCCTCATTCGAGATCAGGACAAAGCTTTGCTCGTTCACTTCGAAGCGATAGGTGCCGAGTGAAATGAAGCGCCCATCAATCGGCGGCGCCTTGCGCATATCTACGTTGATTGTCTTCTCACCCGCGGCGCTGAATACCGTCACGGGTGCATTCGACGCGCGGCCGCCTCCATCCGAATAGGCGAAGCGCACTTCATAATCCCCGTCACTCGGTAGTTTTGGGATGAAGGAGAGTGTCTTGTCTCCTTTCCCCTGGTTGGCATCGTGGATGTAACGCTTGCCGATGTAGTGTTTGGAATGCACCGAATTCGTCCATTTCCCTACGACCATCACCTCATCGTCATCGACGACAATGCCCGGCAAGGAGGAGGCCGTGATGATCGACTTCGATTGCTGAGAGGGCGGTTCCAGCTCTGCTTTCAGCGTTTTGATTTCGGTCTTCAATTTGGCGACCGTCGAATTGTGAATCTCCAATTCTCGCTTCGCCTCCTCCGAGATGGGTAAGGGGGCTTCCATGAATTTGGAGACATTGGCGTGCTTCAGCCCCTGAACATTCTTGAGAACACCGGCCATCGCGTAGTAATCCCGGGTAGGGATGGGGTCGAATTTGTGATCGTGACAGCGTGCGCAAGTGATCGTTTGCGCTAAAAAACCTCTTCCGATGACGTCGAGCTGTTCATCGACGAAATCCATCTCGAGCTGGCCCTTGTTTTGGTTCTCGAGGTTTGTGTTACCCATCATCAGGAAGGTTGTGGCCACGAGGTTCTGCTGCTGTGCCTCGAGTGATGTTGCCTCAAGTAAATCGCCTGCGAGCTGCTGCGTGAGAAACTGATCATAGGGTCGATCGTCATTGAACGCTTCAATCACATAGTCGCGATAACGCCAGGCATGTTTGAGTAAGATTCCACGCAACGACATCGATTCCGCGAAACGTGAAACATCAAGCCAGTGACGCCCCCAACGTTCGCCGAAGCGCGGTGATGCCATCAACCGGTCAACGAGGTTCTCAAACGCCTTTGGCGACTTGTCGTTGAGGAATTGTCCAATCTGTTCCGGCGGGGGAGGCAGGCCGATGAGGTCGAAGTAGAGGCGGCGGATTAAGACGGTCTTTTCCGCATCGGATCCAGGTGACAGACCTGTCGCTTCCAGCCTGGCGAGGACAAAGCGATCGATGTCGCCGTTCGGCCAAGAAGGATCATTCACTTCGGGGATGGCAGGTGCTTTGAGCGGATGATAGGCCCAGTGCTTCCGCCCGGCTTCGACATCAATGGGCTTTGGCTTGGCCGCTAGGTCCGTAGCGAGACGTGGATCAGTTGCTCCGTCTAGAATCCATTTTTCGAAATTTGCAATGACCTCCGGGGGAAACTTGCTCTTGGGAGGCATCTCGAATTCATCATGCTTCAGAGCCGAGATCAGCAGGCTTTCCTCCAAGTCACCCGGCGCGATCGCAGGCCCCGATTCGCCACCGTCCAGCAAGCCCTGCCGGGAGTCGACGAGCAAGCCACCACGGAGCTTTTTGGAATCGGCCGCATGGCATTCATAGCAATGTTCGACGAGGACGGGCCGAATCTTCGTTTCAAAGAATTCGAGCCGTTGACGTTCGACATCCGGATTCGCAGCCCAAGCCGAGCCCGTAGTGAGCAGAATCGCGATCGATAGAATTCCGTTACGCATTTAACAACATCTAAATACGCAGCATCCGCTGCATTTGTCCATCGTGCTTTCCGCTGACGCACCCACCGCGCCAAGATTACACGGCCGAATCCGTTTTGCCCATTTACCTTTCTTCGCCATTAAAGTGGCGAGAATAAGAATACGCTTCAGTGATCTGTGAATCATGGTGAAATCTTCTTTTTAAGAATACTAGGGACAGGGCGTTCTTACACGTTAAACGATCGAGGCTACGGATTGGGTCGCTTGTTCTCCTTGAAGCCGCCCTTGCGGGTGTGAGCCTGGGACTCCGTGGCGACTCCCTTGTCCCCCTGCGATTTCATCCAGGCATCGAGGCGGGTGGACAGGTCAGCCTTGAGTTCAGCGAATTTCGGATCACCGATCAGGTTATTGAGGCAATGGGGATCATTCTCCACATCGTAGAGTTCCTCGGCGGGTCGGTGCTGGTATTTCCTGGTCATGGCAAGGGCGTGGGCATCGCCAGCTTTTGCCTTTTCGATCCACGACATCCAGAAGTCGGCCTTGTCACCACCCGGTCGGGTGACGACGTTCTTGAATGTTTCGGTATGATTGAGGTTGCGGATGTAGCGGTGGGTTTTGGTCCCGGCAGATCGCACGCCGAAGTTCTCAGACCCTGATCCAATGCCGCGGGTCGTCTGTACTCCAAAGGTGTATTTCTTGTGTTCCACATTTTCACCTGTGAGGACCGGCAAGAACGAGCGCCCGTCCATCGTGTCGGGAGTTTCCAACCCGGCGGCGGCGAGGAAGGTGGGTGTGATGTCGACGTATTCGACCAGAGCGTTTGACTTGGCGCCCGCTGCTACGGTGCCGGGCCAACGCGCAATCATGCCGGAGGTGAGTCCCAGCTCAAAACAGGTCCACTTTGCAAAGGGAAAGCCAGAGCCCTGTTCGGAGATCACCATGACGAGGGTGTTTTTGGCAAGGTCGTGCTTATCGAGCAATTTGAGCAGAGCGGCGCATTGGGAATCGAAGTAGGTGATCTCTGCGAGGTATTTGGCGTATTCCTGCCGGGTATTGGGAGTATCCACAAAAGTCGGCGGCAGCGTGAGGGTGGCTGGATCGTAGACTGAGGCATCCCCTTTGGTATACGGCGTATGTGGTTCGCTGGAACAGGCAATCAGGCAGAATGGTGAGCCTCCTTTTTTGGAATCAGTAAGGAGTTTTTCGAGTGTCGGATAGGGATTATCTTCAGAGGGATCGGCAGACCGGAACTCTTTGGAATACTCGAAGGGGAAGGAGGCTTTGGGACCGATATGAGTTTTTCCTGACAAAGCCACCCGGTAGCCAGCATCGCCCAGGTAATGCGCGATTGATTGAGTGCCTGGGTAGACTCGGGTGTGGTTGGGCCAGGCACCGGATTTTACCGGGTAGATACCGGTGTAGATATTGTGTCGCGTGGGAGAGCACATCGGCGCGGCCTGGAAACAGCGTGAGAACTGCATGCCTTCGCCGGCGAGTTGGTCGAGCGCGGGTGTCTTGGCCTGCCCACCGTAGACTCCCGTGTCCAGATAGGTGCAGTCGTCTGCAATGATGAGGACCAGGTTGGGTCTTTCGACTGCATGGGAGGAGTCTGCATTCGTGACTGCAATCAATAGGGCGAAAAGCGGGAGGGGTTTCATCATCAGGATTTCAGTTTGGAAGCGCAGAAACTATGGCGTAGGCGGGCAAGCTGATAGGGGCTTGGTTTTCGGCCTTGAAATTCGCAGGTCAATCCAAGCCCGTCAACGTCCCTTTGCC
>TARA_B110000914_G_scaffold20363_2_pt1 | contig 10518 bp, 9 predicted proteins | sample TARA_B110000914 | Tara Oceans TARA_B110000914 (sample SAMEA4397983) | marine metagenome | biome: Polar Biome; feature: [MES] marine water layer (ENVO:01000295) within the mesopelagic zone...; material: water (ENVO:00002006), including particulate matter (ENVO:01000060) such as......
CCGATACGACCCCACAACGCCCCACTTTTCAATTATGATTATTCAAAATTTACATTTTGACTAGTCCAAGTCTTTCAGGATAGGATCATGATGTGATTAAGCTACTACTCCTCCCAATTCTCTTTCTGGCGGGGGCCTGCACCAAGAAGAACCAAATCGCGACCGATGGTACAATCGTCACCACGATCGGAATGATTGCCGATGTCACCCGTGAAATCGCAGGTGCCAAACAAGAGGTCATTAATCTCATTGGTGAAAGCATCGATCCTCATACGCACAAGCCACTCAAATCAGAGGTCGATCGCATTCAAAAAGCCGGCCTCGTGCTTTATAACGGCCTCCTTCTTGAAGGGAAAATGGGAAGCCTTCTTAACAGCCGGAAGGAAAAAGGAAATCCCGTCGTGGCCGTTGCCGAGGGACTTAAGGATGTCGAACTCATCGGCGACGGAAACCATCCCGATCCCCACCTCTGGATGGACATCTCACTTTGGTCCAAGGTTGCCGAAAAGATTGGCGCGGAACTAAAAGCTTACGACTCTGAAAATTCAGATCACTACGCTCAGCGACTCGCTGAGTATCGAAAAAAGCTCAGCGATCTCCATACCCACGCTCTCATGGTTTTCCCAACCATTCCAGCCGAACAACGCGTTCTCGTCACAGCACACGATGCCTTTTCATACCTTGGCCGCGCCTATGGAATTGAAGTCCGCGGGATTCAAGGCATCTCCACCGAATCCGAAGCGGGAACAAAGGACATCAACGACCTCGTTGACTACCTCGTCGAAAAAGAGATCCCCGCCATTTTCATCGAATCTTCCCTCTCAGATAAATCAGTCAAAGCCGTCATCGAAGGAGCAGCCCAGAAAGGACACGTCGTAAGAATTGGCGGCGAGCTTTTTTCCGACGCCATGGGGAAACTCGGCACCTACAAGGGAACCTACATCGGCATGATGGATCACAACATCACCACCATCGTCAACGGCCTTGGCGGCACCGCTCCCAAAAACGGCTTCCAAGGCAAACTCAACGACTAAGATGCGCCCCGAACATCCACCGGAATTTCCCCTCGCTGTTCACGACCTTACCGTCGCTTATCACCGGAAGCCTGTCTTGTGGGATGTTGAGCTCAACATCCCCGAGGGAACCCTCGCTGGAATCGTTGGCCCGAACGGAGCAGGCAAGTCCACACTTCTAAAGGCCTGCCTCGACCTCATTCCAAAAACCTCCGGCGAAGCCCTCATCTACGGCAAGCCCTATGAAGAGCAACGCGACCTCATCGCCTACGTTCCCCAGCGCGAAAGTGTCGACTGGGATTTTCCGGTGAGTGCCCTCGATGTCGTGGCCATGGGAACCTACCGCAAGCTCGGTTGGTTCAAGCGAATTGGGCGCACTCAAAAAAATCAAGCCCGCGAAGCACTAGAAAAAGTCGGCATCGCTCATCTCGCCGACCGCCAGATTTCCCAACTCTCCGGCGGCCAACAACAGCGGGTTTTTCTTGCACGAGCGCTGGTTCAAGACGCTCAAATCTACTTCATGGACGAGCCCTTTGCCGCCGTCGATGCCGCCACCGAGCAAGCGATCATCAAGCTCCTTCAAACCCTCAACGCCCAAGGCAAAACCATTCTCTGCGTCCACCATGACCTTGCCACCGTCTCACGATATTTTGACCACCTCGTTCTGCTAAATATGCGGGTCGTCGCCAGTGGCCCCACCTCGGAAACGTTCACCCGCGAGAACCTCCACAAAACCTACGGAGGAAAACTCAACCTGCTCGACGACGTCGCGCACACGTTGAAGAACATCGGCCGCTAGCCTGCCATGACTCTCGAACTCCTCCGCGAAACCCTTTTTCTGGAAAAACACAATACCCGCCTCGTCGTGCTGGGTGTCGCCTTTCTTGGAGCCACCGCCGGACTCATCGGAAGCTTTCTTCTCCTTCGAAAACAATCGCTGTTGGGCGACGCCCTTTCACATGCCACCCTTCCCGGAATCGGGATCGCCTTTGCCGTCATGTCGTGGATGGGCCTCAGCGGAAGAAGCCTCCCGGGCCTACTTATTGGCGCCACCATCACCGGTCTCCTTGGGGTCATTCTTGTCCTCGCCATTCGCCGGTCCACCCGGCTCAAGGACGATGCCGCGATGGGCATTGTCCTCTCCGTTTTCTTCGGCCTCGGAATCGCAATCCTCAAAATGGTGGAAAAAATTCCCGGGCAAAGCGCCGCCGGGCTTGATAGTTTTATCTACGGAAAAACAGCGTCCATGGTTTGGTCTGATTTTTTCCTAATTGCAGGCACCCTCGCCGTCACCGCCGTCATCACCGTTCTCCTTCTTAAGGAACTCACCCTTCTTTGCTTCGACTCCAACTTCGCCTCCACGGAAGGATGGTCCACTCTCGGTCTCGACATCATCTTAATGGCACTCGTCACCGCCGTGACTGTTGTGGGACTTCAAGCTGTGGGACTCATTCTCATCATCGCCTTTCTCATCACGCCCCCGACCGCCGCTCGATTCTGGACCAATCGTCTGGGCTACATGCTGGTACTATCGACAATCATCGGAGCCATCTCAGGTTGGATCGGAGCATCCATCTCCGCCCTCTACTCAAATCTCCCTGCAGGAGCGATCATCGTCATCACCGCTGCTCTCATTTTCCTCCTCAGCATGATCTTTGGAACCGCCCGTGGTGTCCTCCCCCGCTACCTTCGGCACCGCAAACTTCAGAAGAAAGTGGGCCGCCAACACATCCTTCGCTCCACCTACGAGATCCTCGAAAACACCCAGGAATCTCCCCCTCTCAAAAATCTCCCCATTCCCATGGAACTCCTTCGCAAGCACCGCTACTGGGCGAAAGGGGAACTCCCGAAACTGATCCGCCAGGCCCGCGCCGAAGACCACGTGGAACGACAACCCACCGGCGAACTTCGCCTCTCCGAATCCGGCTTTGGCGAAGCCTCGCGAATCACCCGAAACCACCGCCTCTGGGAACTCTATCTGATTCGACACGCCGATATTGCCCCCAGCCACGTCGACCGTGATGCCGACATGGTGGAACACCTCCTCGGCGCCGAAATCGTCCGCCAGCTCGAGGCCGAACTCGAACTCGCCAAATCCACCATCGAATCCCCCCACCTCATTGAATCAAGGTAGCCTGATGCTCCATCTTTTGGCCCAATGCCAAAGCACCCTCAATTTTAAAAAGATTATGACAAAATACATCCTATTCGGCACATTCCTCGTCCTACCATCGTTCGCCGGAACTACCGTAAAACGCTCTTCCACTAACGAAATCCCTTCCTCCCCCATCAAGAACGTATCGGATATCATCACCGTTGGGGCTCACTCTCCGCTCAACTCGCGGGACGACAAGTCCCAATACCACCTCTTTAACCCTACCCCTGAGGCCCTTCTCCGCGACCTTTCCCCCGACCGACCCGACGCCACCGAATCACCCATCACTGTAGACGCCGGACGCTTCGCGCTCGAAGCCTCACTCTTCGACTATCGCCGAGATGGCGGAGTCGAAAGCCACACCTACGGCTCGCTCAACTTCAAAGCCGGTCTCACTCACAACATGGACTTCCAAACCGTCGTCGATATCCGCTCCGGTAGCCAAGACGATTGGGACACCTTCGGCAACCTCACCTTCCGTCTTAAATGGAATCTTTATGGAAACGACGGTGGCGACACCGCCCTCGCTCTCATGCCCTTCGTCACCGCCCCCACCCGCGATGGGAAGTGGGAAGGCGGCATCATCATACCTTGGGCCACCCAACTGACCGACATCATCGGCCTTGGTCTCATGGCTGAGTTTGATTACGTCCACAATGGAGATGACGATGATTTCGAATTCCTCCACACCGCCGTCCTTGGGTTTTCCCTCACCGAAAACCTCGGTGCCTACACCGAGTATATCGGCATTCTCAGCGAGAACCATTACCAAGCCTATCTTGCCGGAGGCATGAACTACGAGATCAACTCCAACCTCCTCCTCGACTTCGGTGTCCAAGCCGGACTCAACTCCGACTCTGAAGACTTCGGCTTCTTCACCGGCTTCACCAAACGTTTTTAATCCCACCTCATGAACTGGACGGTAAACGACCTGCACATCATCCTCGTGGGAGGATTATGCGCCATGGCGTGTGCCCTTCCCGGGACCTTTCTTCTCCTGCGCCGGATGAGTATGATGGGCGATGCCATCAGCCACGCCGTTCTCCCCGGCCTCGCCATTGCCTTCCTCATCTCGGGAACGCGCACCAGTTGGTGGATGTTTTTCGGCGCCGCCATCGCAGGCATCCTCACCGCCCTCTTCTCCCAATGGATCACCCGGTTTGGGAAAGTCGAACGAGGAGCCGCCATGGGTATCGTCTTTACCACCCTCTTTGCAATCGGTCTCATCCTCATCAAACAAACTGCGGACGATGTCGACCTCGACGTAGGCTGTGTCCTCTACGGAGCCTTGGAATACACTCCGCTCAACCTGGTGACCCTTTTCGAAACCGAAACCACCATCCTCCAAGTCCCCCATGCCGCCATCGTCATCGGAGCCACCCTCCTTTTTAACATTCTCATCATCGGCCTTTTTTTCAAAGAATTCACGATGGCTTCTTTTGACCCCGAATTGGCCGAAACTCAGGGATTTCGACCCCGCCTTATGCACTATCTCATCATGACAATGGTCGCGCTCACCACTGTTGCGGCCTTCGAAGCCGTTGGCTCCATCATCGTGATCGCAATGCTCATCGTCCCTCCTGCCACCGCCTTTCTCATCACCAGAAAACTCCCAATCTTAATTGCCATCAGCCTCATTGTGGCAGTGCTGTCCGCCATTCTGGGTCAGATCTCCTCACAAGCCCTTCCTTATCTTCTTGGTCTTCCTGAAACGACAAGTTCCGGAATGATGGCCACGGCATCCGGCTTTCTTTTCCTGCTCGCCTGGCTCTTCGGCCCGGATGGCCTGATCAAAAAGCGCACCGGTGAACTTAAAAAACCGATTGAACTGGAGGACTAAATTCTCTCGCCTTACTTCTCGCGAAGTATTGTTAACTGTGCCAATCTGTCGCGGCATTGAAATCAGCGGTTTTAGAAAAGATCCTGTCACGGCTCGATCAGATCGAGCCGGAGGAAGTACAGGCATTGCTTTCCCGGCTGGTGAGAGAGAAAGGCTTTTTACAGAAAGTGTTTGAAGCCCTTCAGGAGGGCGTCCTCCTCCTCGATACCGCAGGTGGCATCAGCTTTATCAACCACGCCGGATGCCGATTTTTCGGAACATCACCGGAAGAGGCCCAAGGAAAACCGCTCGAAGAAGTCGTTCGCGGAGTCGATTGGTCCGCCTTGATGCAATCAAACCGTCGCACCGTGAGCCGTGACCTTGAGGTTTTTTATCCTGAAAACCGCTACCTTAACTTTTACCTCTCTCCCGTCGCGGAAGAAGGCGAAGCAGATCTGGGGCACGTTATGCTGGTTCGTGACGTCACGCGTTCCCGGCAGGAGGCCGAAAAGGAGATGGAATCAGAAAAGCTCAATGCCCTCACTCTTCTCGCGGCCGGCGTGGCCCATGAGATTGGAAATCCCCTCAACTCCCTTTCCCTCCATCTTCAGCTTCTGGAGCGACGTATTCGCGACCTCCCCAAAGATGATCAAAAACCACTCACAGACCATCTGGGCACCGCTCGAACCGAAATTGGCCGACTCGATACCATTCTAAAACAATTCCTGCAGGCCATGAGGCCAACGAATCCAGAACGCGAAGCCACTGAACTTCATAAAATTCTTGAAGAAAGCCTCTTAGCGCTAAGCCCGGAGCTGGAAAGCCGCGAGATCCCAGTGAAACTCGATTTCGCCCTCGATCTTCCCTCTCTCGATCTTGACCCTACCCAGATCAAACAAGCTCTCTACAACGTCATCCGCAATGCCTATCAGGCCGTGGATCAGGGCGAGGGCGAAATCTTCATTCAAACCCACGTCACCGACTACGAGGTCAGACTCTCCATCTCAGACAATGGCTCCGGCATTTCTCCAGAGGCCATGGGCGCGATGTTTGAGCCATTCAAAACAACCAAAGTCGAAGGCACTGGCCTTGGCATGCTCATTGTTCGCCGCATTCTCCGTGAACATGGTGGCGAGTTAGAGGTCGAAAGCGAAGAAGGCGTGGGAACAAAAGTCACCCTTTGCTTCCCTCGGACCGATAAACGGGTGCGGCTTCTCGAAGACAGTGCCCCCATCGAAGTCTAGATCATTTTGCTGTGAAAACCCTCCTCATCGTTGACGACGAAAAACCCACCCGCGATGCCCTCCGCATGGCGCTCGAAGACACTTTCGACTGCTATGTCGCGGCAGATCTCAAACAGGCAACCCAGGTCCTGAAATCGGAAGACGTCGACCTCCTCCTCACCGATCTCCGTCTCGGAACCGACTCTGGAATGGAAGTGCTCGATGCCGCCCTTGCCCTCCCTCATCCGCCGGTCTCCCTCATGATGACCGCCTATGGCTCTGTCGATACTGCAGTCGAAGCAATGCGCCGCGGTGCCTGGCATTTCGTCACAAAACCTCTCAACCTCGATGAAGTAGAATTACTCCTCAAACGCGCTGTCCGCAGTAGGACCTTGGAAAAGGAAAACGTTAAACTCGTCGCCGAAAACGAAACACTCAAAGACAGCAAAGCAAAATCGTCCCACGGCCTCGACCGCCTCATCGGCCGCTCGCCGCAAATGGCAAAAGTCGCCGCCAAAATCGAGCAAATCGCCCCCACTCGTGCCACTGTCCTCATTGAGGGGGAGTCCGGAACAGGTAAGGAAGTCGTCGCTCACACTCTGCACGATCTCTCAGGACGTCCGGGCGAAAAATTCGTCGCGGTCAACTGTGCCGCTCTTTCCTCGCAACTTCTTGAAAGTGAGCTTTTTGGCCACGAAAAGGGTTCCTTTACCGGAGCTTCGCAAAGGCGTGTTGGTCGCTTTGAATTAGCCCATGGAGGAACCCTGTTTCTTGATGAAATTGGAGAGATTGACGCCCAAACCCAAGTGAAACTCCTCCGCGCCCTTTCCGAGCGAACCATCGAGCGCGTGGGCTCCAACACCTCAATCAAGGTCGACGTCCGCGTCATAGCCGCCACTAACCATCGTCTCGCCGAAATGGTCAAAGAAGGCACCTTTCGTGAGGATCTGTATTTCCGCCTCAACGTCCTCGGCCTCCAAATGCCGCCTCTTCGGGATCGAAAAGAAGACGTCGTCCTTCTCGCGAACTCATTCCTCGCTGAATTTGCCAAGGAGAATTCCCGTCCGAATAAGCCCCTTACCGAGGCCGCAATGACCTCCCTCCTCGCCTACAAATGGCCCGGAAACGTCCGAGAACTCCGCACCGCCATTGAGCATGCCGTGGTTATGTCGAATCAAGACGTCCTCGACATTCAGCACCTTCCTGACTTCGTCGCAGGCGGCGGCCACCGCTTTGATTCGAACTCCGAGAAAAACACCCTTGCTCCCAAGGAAGAATTCAACTTGCATGGCCTCGAGCAACGGGCCATTCAGGGAGCCCTGCGGGCTACCGATGGAAATCGGACCAAGGCCGCAGAGTTACTGGGGATAAGCCGTCGCACCTTACAACGAAAACTTCGCGACATTCCGCTTACCTAATAATCCCCATATCATGAGTAGTTCCAACAAAATCGGCGGCATGGACACCGCCGTTCTCATTCGTCGCCTCCTTTTCTTCGTCCTCCTGTTCGCCTTGGTATTCTTTTACCTCATTCTAACATTCAAGGGATTAACCGCCGCCAGCGGAATGGATCAAGCCCAGATTGGGCGAGAAATTGCCCGAGGCAACAACTCTTCCACAAAGGTCATCCGTCCCGCCGCCATTTGGCAGGCCAAAAAGAATGAGAGCACCAGAATCGAACTCGATTCTTTTCACGATACTTACCATTCTCCCCTGAATCCGTTCATTTATGGAGCCGTGTTGAAAGCTGTCGGCGGAGATGATTTTGACAAATATCAGATGGTCGATGATTCACGCGTCTATCGACTTGATCGAGTGATTGCCGCCACCTCGGTAATTTTCTTCCTGATTTCCATTGGAATCAACTACCTCCTGATCTCACGGATTTTTGATGTTCGGATCGCCGGCGTCACCGCTCTTCTAATGATCCTGAGTGACCTGATGTGGCAGTTCACTCAGACTGGGCTGCCGCAAATGCTAATGCTGCTCCTTTTTTCCTGTGCTCTCTTCTTCATTTACCGCGCGCTGGAAGCTTCCATCGAAAATCGCGTTACCATTAGTTCCATCATTATTGCAGCCGTCTTTCTCTCCCTCCTTGCTCTCTCCCATTGGCTCACTATCTGGATCACTTTAGGCTTTGTCATCTATGCCGCTTTTTTCTTCAGACCGAAAGGAATTGCCGGCCTGTCCGTTCTTGGGATCCTCCTCGTGTTTAGTCTCTACTTCATCGGCAAGAATATGGAATGGACCGGAAACCCCGGAGGAACCGCGTTTCTTACTCTCTACGGAGGCCTCTCCGAGTCGGAGCAGGGAATCATGCGCACCAGTGATCCAAGCGAAGAGACATACCGCGTCCTTTATAACCTGAACTCGCTCCTGATCAATACTGCGACCAACATTCTTCGCCAAACCAACCTCCTCTATAACAACTTTGGTGCAATTATCGCGGCGCCCCTCTTCTTCTTCGCCCTCCTGCATCCGTTCAAGCGTGAGGCTATCGCAAAGTTCCGTTGGATCGTTCTGCTCATGTGGGTGATGGGAGCCTTAGGAATGGCCCTCTTCGGATTATCCAAGAGTCCCGTTGACCCCAATCAATTACACATCCTCTTTGCTCCGATCATGTCAGCCTACGGTTTGGCCTTTATATCAATTTTATGGAGTAGAATTGATCTCCCCGATGGCAGCGCCCTGATGCGAAACGGACACTTTTTCATTGTCGTCCTCGTTAGCGCAGGACCGTTGATTCTCACCATTCCAAACACCCTGCGTCAGGGACTTGCAACCGGAAGCAATCAACGCCCCGTCTGGCCCCCCTATATGCCACCATTGCTAAGCACCACCCTCCATGATGCAACTGCTGAAGATGAAATCATTTTCTCAGACCAACCCTGGGCCGTCGCTTGGTATGCCGACCGAATTTCCATTTGGCTCCCTCGACGGATCGATGAGTTCGAAGATCTAGAAAAACTCGCTGAAGAACAAAACCTCGAAACCGTGGGCATCTTGATTTCCCCCGTTTCATTTGAGAAAAATCCGCTCTATTCCGGAACTCCATTCGGCACCAAAGAAGAATTCGCAGCTCTCATGCTGGATGGCACGGCCATTAGTGTAGCGGAGAGAGCGCTTGGTCAGGGCGGGCTCCGTATGATCACTCCCAGCCTGTCTAAGGTTATGGCTGACTATCCCGAGAAACGCGACCTCTACCCCAACAGGATCACCTACTACTCCAAGAAACCCATCCTTCAGGAATAGAGGTCCCCTCAAAACTTCATGCCAGCAGGAAAGAAAAAATCATCTTCAGTTGCCCACTCTTTTGAGGAAGCCGCTGAAGAACTGGAGGTGATCACACGGCGCCTTGAGGAAGATCCAGGCTCTTTGGCTGGACTGCTGGAAGACTTTGAACGAGGCCAAGCTCTCTTGAGCTACTGCCAAAACACTTTGAAATCAGCTCGAAAACGTCTCGACCTCGTCGAAGCGAAACTACAGACCGACATGACGGAAGATGAATCTGATAATTCATCCAAATCCGGCGATGACACACACGATGACGATGTCCGACTCTTCTAAAACTCCGCTCCTTGACCAAATTCAAGGCCCCTCAGATCTCGACACTATTCCAAACGAAGATCTGGCTTCATTGGCAGAGGAGATTCGTAGCACTCTGATCAATTCGCTGTCGAATACCGGCGGACACCTCGGCCCCAACCTGGGAGTCGTCGAATTGAGCATCGCACTTCACAAGGTGTTCAATTCTCCCGAAGACAAATTCCTCTTCGATGTCTCCCATCAGGGCTATGTTCATAAAATGCTCACCGGCAGAGCCAGGGAGATCGGAACCATTCGCCAATACAAAGGGCTCAACGGCTTTCTCCTTCGAACGGAATCCGAGCACGATTGCTACGGCGCAGGCCATGCCGGAACCGCCGTCTCCGCCGCACTCGGCATGTGCTCGGCACGCGACCTAAAGAAAGAAAACAACCACGTCGTCGCTATCGCCGGCGATGCCGCTTTCACCTGCGGCGCCACTCTCGAGGCCCTCAATAATATTGCCGATACTACCGATCGATGCATCGTTGTTTTAAATGACAACGAGTGGTCAATCGACAAAAACGTCGGCGCTCTTGCCAAATATTTTAATACCCTCCAGACCCACCCGGCTTATAATGGAATTCGGGCCAAGGCTGCCTCCCTGGTAGAAAAAGTCGCTGGCCCGGGAGCACGAAAATTCGCACACAAGATCGAACGCAACGCCAAAAACATGATCCTGCCGAACGTTCTCTTTGAGAAATTCGGCCTCCGTTACTACGG
>TARA_B110000914_G_scaffold149345_1_pt1 | contig 10490 bp, 10 predicted proteins | sample TARA_B110000914 | Tara Oceans TARA_B110000914 (sample SAMEA4397983) | marine metagenome | biome: Polar Biome; feature: [MES] marine water layer (ENVO:01000295) within the mesopelagic zone...; material: water (ENVO:00002006), including particulate matter (ENVO:01000060) such...
TTCTTTTTGGGTAATCTTTACTAATTGATTAAACTCCATTTGTATTAATTCAGACTTATTTAACCCTAAATCAATTATTCCAATATTGTTAAGGCCTTTTTTAAATCCTTTAAATACTGTTTTTGGATGTAGTAATAAGAAATATCCAAAAGCTAAAAAAATAATAATATTAATTGGAAAATGTTTGTAAAACCTTGTGCCTACTTCCCATCCAGCAATAAATGCTTCACCTTTATTTGAGGTATCACAATTATTTAAAATATGTTCAATATCGTGAATATGAGTAACATTTTTACGAAACTTTGGATTTGGAACGGGAACATTAATGAACCAGACCTTGACATTAAAAGTGTTATTGGCAATACCTCCATTTACAGGCAATCCATTATTTAAGTAAAATTGATTTAATAATTTCTTTAATTTCATTAATCCCTTAATTATTCTAAATATAAGAATTATTTAAACCTCATTAATCTTCTACCTTCAAACACAACTATGTTTTTGTATAGTTCTGGTTGTTTGTAGCTTTCTATTACTGCTTGTCTTGATAATTTTTTAATACTATTCCGTTTCTTTTTCTATTAGAATAAATTAAATTTACATTTTTAATTTATGTCAAAGAAAAAACCAGATAATATAGTTTACGATTCTTTAACTGAAAAGTATGATGCTCATCTTCTTCCTTATGGAAGTAATGTTGGTGCTCCATCTATTAAAATTGAAGATAATAAAAGCTGGAAAGAAAGAGGAGTAGGTAAAGTAAATAAGAATATCAGTTTAAAATTTACTGAATTAAAAAAACAGTATCAAAATTTGTTAGATGATTATAAGTGGAATGAAATCATTTATAACTCTAAGTTTTCTTTTGAACCTTTAATAGGAGAAAAGTATTTCCTTTATTTAAATGATAATGAAACTTTCTTTTTGTCTTTAATAAATCCTGAATCTTGGAATAAGACTTTTGTTGGAGAATTTGAATTGAATTCTGAAAATAAATGGATTAAAGTCAACTAAAAACTTTATCTAAAGTTTCTTTAAGTCCAAAATTACATGACCATTCCCAGTCTTTAAATGATATTGAGTCATCAATTTCTTTAGGCCATGAATTAGCAATTTCTTGTCTAAAATCAGTTTTATAACTTATTTTTATGTCAAAACCTCTAGATTTTATCTCATCTTCAAGTTCAGAAGGAGTAATGCTAAATCCAGTAACATTATATGAAGTCGATATTGAAAGTTTTTTTCTCTCTACAGACATTAGTCTTATTGCCGCATCAATGGCATCATCTACATACATCATAGGTAGCCTGGTTTCCTTACTTAAAAAACAGGTGTAATCCGATTTATTTTTAGCTGCATTAAGCATTTCAATTATGTAATCTGTAGTTCCGCCCCCTGGCAATGTGTCAGTTGAGATTATTCCAGGATACCTTAATGATCTTATGTCTAACCCAAATTTATTAAAGTAGTAGTTTGCTAGTTTTTCACCTGCTAATTTTGAAACCCCATATATAGTTTCAGGATTCAAAGAAGGGTTTTGAGGAACAAAATCTAAATTTGACTCAGTGCCAAAAACGGCTATCGAGCTTGGCCAAAAAACTTTTTTAATTTTATTATTTATAGATATTTCAACAATATTTTGAAAACTTTCCATATTAATTTTCCAAGAATTATATGGGTTTTTCTCTCCATTTGCTGAAAGAACTGCAACTAGGTGATAAATTGTATTTATTTTATATTTTTTTACTAATAAATCTATTTTTTCTTTATTTAAAACATCTAAATATTCAAATAGACATGGTAAATTTTTAGGAGGATCTTTTATGTCGGTAGCTAGTACAAAAATTCCTTTCTTACTGAAGTGTTTTATAAACTCATGTCCAAGTTGACCTAACGCACCTGTAATAAGTATTCTTTCCATAAGTTTATTTAAAATAATAGTTTAATTTTAAAATTCAAATTTATACTATGCACGAATCTATCAAAAATAGACTTATAAAAGAATTAGAAAGTATAAAAATTTCTGGTCGATATAAAAGCGAGCGAATTATAGAATCCAGCCAGAGTTCTGAAATTTTAGTTAATCAAGGAAAAGAGGTGTTGAACTTTTGTGCAAATAATTATTTAGGTTTAGCATCAAATCCTTTAGTGATAGATAAGGCAAAAGAAACATTAGATTCTCATGGATTCGGAATGTCTTCAGTTAGATTTATATGTGGAACTCAAGATATTCACAAGCTATTAGAAAAAAAATTATCAAATTTTTTAGGTAAAGAAGACACTATATTATATGCTGCTGCATTTGATGCCAATGGGGGTTTTTTTGAACCTTTATTTGATAATCAAGATGCAATTATTAGTGATTCATTGAATCATGCTTCTATAATTGACGGCATTAGATTATGTAAGGCTCAAAGGTTTAGGTATAAGCATAATGATATGAGCGATTTAGAATTGCAACTTAAGAATTCTAGTGATTGTCGTAGTAGAATAATAGTTACAGATGGAGTTTTTTCAATGGATGGTACAATTGCGCAATTAGATAAGATTTGTGATTTAGCTGTTAAGTATGATTCCCTTGTAATGTCAGATGAGTGTCATTCTACTGGTTTTATTGGTCCATCTGGAAAAGGAGTTCATGAAGAGCTTGGTGTAATGGAAGAAGTAGATATTATAACTGGAACATTAGGGAAAGCTCTAGGGGGGGCTTCTGGAGGTTTTACAAGTGGACCTAAAGAAATAATAGAGATTCTAAGACAAAAATCTCGTCCGTATTTATTTTCAAATACTTTAGCGCCATCGATTGTTGGAGCTTCTTTAGGAGTTTTAGAAATTTTAGAGACAGATAATTCTTTTTTAAAACAATTAAATAATAATACAAGTCTATTTAGAAGTGGAATGGAAAAGTTAGGTTTTGATATAAAATCTGGTAATCACCCTATTGTTCCTGTAATGTTATATGATGATCATTTAGCTCAAAAAATGTCTAAAGACTTATTAGAATTAGGTATTTATGTTGTAGGTTTCTTTTTCCCAGTAGTTCCAAAAGGTGAGGCAAGGATAAGAGTCCAGTTGTCAGCAGCACATTCAACAAAAAACATTAAGCAAGCTTTAGATGCTTTTGAGAAAGTTGGAAGGAAATTAGGTGTGATTAAATAATTTTAAAAAAATGAGCTCGTAATGGTGAAACTAAAACCAGTACTTTCGGGTACATATCTACAAATTCCTCCATTACAAACTAGACCACCTCTTTGTCTTCCGTAATTAATGGTGTAACGATTAATCCCCTTATTATAGCTTCCTCCTACATTATAATAATGTATTTTTTCATCTTCTAAAGGATTTTGATAATTGTACATGTCAGATATGTATAAGGATAACGCAGAGCTTAAATTATATTCAAGTACTAATGCTGACCAGTTTTTTGTATCATTTTTTGTTGACAGATGCTGAAGCTCAAGCTTAAGGGATTTGCTTTGATTTATTTTATATGTACTCTCTAAAATAAAAATATTTGAATTGACTTCTCCTAAAGTTTCTTCTACAAGCCTTTTATTGTAATATTGATTTATATATAAAAATATATTATTAAATTTTGAAGACCATTTTTTTCTTATTTCAAAACTGAGTTCTGAAAAGTATTTTTCTCCAAATCCAAATAAATTTGTTTTAAAATCAGGGTTCTGAAAATTAAAATCCCCATCTAAATTATTCCAAATTGAACCGTTGATAGCTATATTAGTTCCATATTTTCCTCCAAAAAAACTTTCTTTTTCTAAAAAATAATATATATCCGCTTGTATTCCAATTTCCCCTGCTTTCATAAGGTTTTGACTTTGAAAAGAAACGTTAGGTTGAGAGGAGTAAACATATAGATTAGCTAGTGAGTAATCATGTTGCTTTGTAAGAGCAGGTAAATAATTTACTATACTCTCACTGTAGACATTTCCAAAAGCTTCCCTTTCTGAAAAAAGAGACATATTTTCTAATCTTCTGAATGTAAAGTCAAAACCAAAACCATTTTTGATAATTCCTGCATTAAATAATAAGGCAGAACCTTTTTTTACAAAACTATCAGAAAGACTTCCAAAAAGCATTATTGGATCTTTTGATTTATGTATCATTTCAAAACTCGAATAAAAGCTTGATGACGAAAAGTCTAATCTAGTAGAAAATAAATTTGTCATTTTATTGTAAGAGTCGCTTGATGAGTTTTCATCATTTCTTCCAACATAGCTAAAGCCAGTTATAAAAGTATTGTCGTTACTTAAAATTTCTGAAATATCAATTTCTGTATCAAACCCCGCAACAAAACCTTTAGAGTATTTAAAACCTTTTTTTTGATTTCCAATTAGCGTAGTAAGGGCAATTTCGTCATTTATTCTATACTTAGCATTAAAGCCTCTAATAGAATTATTTATACCTAAATCTTTGTCTTCCCAGGACCGTAGTATCATTCCGCTACCAAATTGATCGTAAAAATTACCTAAAGAAAGGTTTAGGTTATCCTTGTTGTACTGTATATTAAAAGCGGAAATTCCAGTCTCTTTAAAATTTGGAGAAAAATTCAATAGAGCTTTAGGTAAATATGATTCGATTTGTAATTCAAAATTCCAATTATATCCTATGTTAGATTTTAAATTCAAATAATTATTTGACCTAAATCTGTTTTCAAAAATAAAGTCCCCAGTTTTTGAGTCATCTAAATAATAAGATGAATAGGAATCAAAGGAAGCCGTCAGGTTGTCTAATATTTGAGAGTTAAGCAAATAGGAACTAAATAGAAAAAACGAAATAAAAATGAGTTTACTTATTTTAATCATTGCAATAACTAATTTTTAATTGATGAATTTTCTATAATAAAATTATAAAGATCATTTTCTTCTCCAGGTTTGTAGCCTATTTTTCTGTATATTATTTTTGATCCTTTTGTTACGATGGTATGAGGAATTCCATTAATATTCAAGGCTCTTTTCAAAGCCTGATTTTCATCAATTAAAACATCAAAACTCCATTTTTTACCATTAACCAAAGGTCTAACCCTTCTTTTGGTTCTTGCGTCATCAGTTGACACGGCAACTAATTTAACATTAGTCTCTAATTTCCATTTATCAAAATCTTTATTAATTGCATCTAATTCGTTTATACATGGCACACACCAGGTTGCCCAAAAGCTATAAATTGTTAATCCATTTTTATTATAAGTGAATTTAGAATTGATGGATTTACCTTCAATAGTTTTTAAAAAAACACTAGGCATTTTATCTTGTGAATACGAAAAAATATAAAAAAATATAAAAAAATAAACAATGCCTTTTTGAATTTTCATAATTATAAAGATAGATTAAATCTATAATTATCCCCAAATTTCTTTAAATTAGCTGCAAACGAACACATAATGAAAAATTTTAAATTTTATTTTTTTATTTTTTTGACATTATTCATTCTTTCTTGTGAAGGTGAATATGAGGAAGTAGGTACTGGTTCAGGAGATCCTTCTAATCCAGTTACTACTATCACTCTTTCTGTTTCATCTGAAAATGTATCTGTTAACACCGAAGTTGTTTTTCAAATTTTAAGTGACAGTAATAATGTTTTAACTTCAAGCTGTAAATTTTTTGTTAATGATAAAGAAATATCAGGTAATAAATACACACCTGGTGAAGAAGGTGATTATACTGTATATGCTACTTATCTAGCATTAAAAAGTAACATCAAGACATTTAATGCTTCAGTAAAGGATGCAACATTTAAAACAAATATACTAGTTGAAGATTTTACAGGAGCTTGGTGTGGGTATTGTCCAAGAGTTGCTTATAAACTTAAAGAATTAGAAAAGAAGACCACCCAATTAATAACTGTAGCTGCACATCAAGGTGATGCATTTGAATATTCTAAAATAAATGAAATGATGACCGCTTTTTCGATTGGTGGATTTCCAACAGCAAAGGTTAATAGATCTATTAAATGGAATGAATCAGAATCACAAATTCTTAATCTTATAACCAATGATGCTAAAGTTGGTTTAGCTTTAGAAATAGGCGAACCTGACGAATCAACAGGTGATCAAATTTTTAAAGTAAAAGTTAAATTTACTCAAGATTATAGTAGTTCTAATTTAAAATTAGTAGTGTTTATTCTTAAGGATAATTTAATTGCAGATCAAAGAAATTATGCAGATTTCGGATATGGAGCGGATGACCCTTTAAAAGACTTTGTACATGATAATGTTCTGGTTGTAGGGTTGCCAAATATGCCAATGGGGGAAGCTATTCCATCTGCATCTACAAAAAATGGCACTACCTATTCTAAATCTTTTACTATAAATGATGGTACTTATCCAGATGGTTATGATGACGCAGAAATGCATCTAGTGGCTTTTGTTGTAAAAGAAGATAAGAGTGTTATTAATGCTAGAATAATTTCAGATCTTGGTGTGCCATCAAACCAGACTTTCGAAGAAATGTAGATCTTATTTATTCTAAACTATTTATTGTTATATAATATCTCCAGCCAATTAAAACAAGTTGAAATTTTGATGCTCTAATAGGATCTAACCCTTTTTTTGTTAAACTAGGAAGTATTAATTTATTTAAATAAGCTAAAATTTTAAATAATTTTTTCATATTCACACAATATACAATTCATGTGTTATCTTTACAAATTTTAAAATATGGATTTAAACACTATTTATTTATTGATATCAGGATTAATTGTTCTTGTTTTAGGGGGTAATTTTTTATTAAAATCTGCAGTTTCAATTTCTTTAAAATTTAATGTACCTAAACTTTTGATTGGTATGACAGTTGTATCATTAGCAACTTCTGCTCCAGAATTAATAATAAGCCTTAAGTCAGCACTACTTGGTTCACCAGATTTAGCAATTTCAAATGTCGTTGGTTCAAATATTGCTAATATAGGGTTAGTGTTAGGTTTGACGATATTTTTATCTCCTATTAATATATCTAAGGATATTTATAAAGTGGATTGGCCAATAATGATGTTCTCCGCTCTGTTTTTTTTGGTTATTGTTTGGGATGGAATTATAAAATGGTATGAAGGAGGTATTTTAGTTTTTCTTCTAATTCTTACAATTTTCTTTTTAATTAAAATTCAAAAAAAGACTGAAGAAGATATTGAACTAGAAGTTGAAGCTGAAGATTCTTTGTCTAAATCGATTTTGTTTTTAGTTATAGGTGGTATTTTTCTTTATTTAGGTTCAGAATGGTTTATTTTAGGTGCAATAGACTTAGCTGATTCATTTGGAATAAGTGAAAGAATTATTGGAATTACTGTAGTATCGGTCGGTACCAGTATTCCAGAACTTGCAACATCTATGATTGCTATATATAATAAAGAAAAAGGTATTTCGTTAGGAAATTTAATAGGCTCTAATATTTTTAATGTTTTTGCAGTTTTAGGAATTACATCAATTGTTTCTCCTTTAGTTGTGGGAGATATGAATATTATAAATTTCGATATTTATGTAATGTTATTTTTTTCTGCAATTATTTTTCCTTTAATATTCTTTCCTAAAAAGTTTGTTCTTGGCAGGACTAAAGGTTTTATAATTTTATCTTTGTATTCAGCCTATATCTATAATATTTTTATATAAAAAAAGCATCTAAGAAATTAGATGCTTTTTTTTAAAAATGATTATGTTTTAAACCTTAGCAGATTTAACAGTCTTTACTATTCTTCCTGCTATTTTGTATGGATCTCCGTTTGAAGCTGGTCTTCTATCTTCTAACCAACCTTTCCACCCTTGTTCTACAGTAATAATTGGTATTCTAATTGAAGCTCCTCTGTCAGATATTCCATAGCTAAAGTCATGTATAGACGCAGTTTCATGGAGGCCAGTTAATCTTTGATTATTAAATTGCCCATAAACCTCAATATGTTCCTTAACAACAGGTCTGAATGCCTCACAAACTGCTTCATATGTTTTTTGAGAGCCGCATGTTCTTAGTAACGTATTTGAGAAATTAGCATGCATTCCACTTCCATTCCAATCACCTTTAATTGGTTTAGGGTGATATTCTATAAAGTAACCATATTTTTCAGTCAATCGATCTAAAAGGTATCTCGCTATCCAAATTTCATCTCCAGCTTTTTTTGCACCTTTAGCAAATAACTGAAATTCCCACTGGCCACTAGCAACCTCTTGATTAATTCCTTCAAAATTTAACCCAGCTTCAATACATTGATCAGCATGTTCTTCAACTAATTCACGACCATGTGTATTTCTGCCTCCTACAGAACAGTAATACATTCCTTGAGGACCTGGATATCCGCCTACAGGAAAACCTAAAGGTAGAAGAGTGTCACAATCCATAACAAAGTATTCTTGTTCAAAACCAAACCAAAAATCATTATCATCATCATCAATAGAAGCTCTTGCGTTTGATTCGTGAGGTGTACCGTCAGCTTTCAAAACTTCTGTCATAACTAAATAGCCGTTAATTCGGTCAGGATCAGTGTATACTGCAACTGGTTTAAGTAAACAATCTGAAGATCCTCCTACTGCTTGTTTTGTAGAAGAACCGTCAAAAGACCATATTGGGCAATCTTCTAGTTTTCCACTAAAGTTTTCAATAACTTTAGTTTTACTTCTCATGTTTTGGGTAGGTTTATATCCGTCTAACCAAATGTATTCTAATTTTGATTTGCTCATTTTTATAAATATATTATGATTTATTATCTATAAAATTATAATATAATATTGATTTTTAATGACTTATGTTTTCAAAAGATATAAACAACATGCATTTTTATGAATTACATATTTTTTGATATTCAAAATTTATAATTTGATAATTTTTAGTGTTATAAAATATTTTTAATTAATTATAAAATCTATTTTTTGAATTTGAAATTATCATGTTAAAATTTATTTTAAATGATAATCTTTACTTGTATCTTTGTATTTATAAATAATAATGAGTTTAGAATCTTCCAGTAGATATATGCAAAGAGGCGTTTCAGCAGATAAGACTGACGTGCATAATGCTATTAAAAAAGTTGATAAAGGATTGTTTCCAAAAGCTTTCTGTAAAATTGTTCCAGATTATTTGTCAAATGATCCTGAATATTGCTTAGTAATGCATGCCGATGGAGCAGGTACTAAGTCTTCCTTAGCTTATGTATATTGGAAGGAAACAGGTGATATTTCTGTTTGGAAAGGGATTGCGCAAGATGCTTTAGTTATGAATCTAGATGACTTATTATGCGTTGGTGTAACAGATAATATTTTATTGTCTTCAACTATTGGAAGAAATAAAAATCTCATCACAGGAGATGTTATTAAGGCTATTATTGAAGGCACTGAAGAATTAATTAATGAAATGTCTTCATATGGTGTTAATATTAAATCTACTGGAGGAGAGACAGCAGATGTTGGAGATTTAGTAAGAACTATTATTGTCGATTCTACTGTAGTTGCAAGAATTAAAAGATCAAGTGTTATTGATAATGCTAACATTTCTAAGGGAGATGTTATTGTAGGTCTTTCATCTTTTGGTAAAGCGAATTATGAAAGTTTTTATAATGGTGGAATGGGAAGTAATGGATTAACTTCTGCTCGTCATGATGTTTTTAATAAGAATTTAATGGATAAGTATCCTGAAAGTTTTGATCCAAAAGTTCCAAAAGAATTAATTTATTCTGGGTCATTAAATATTGATCAAAAAATCAATGGATTAGATGTTGATGCTGGAAAGCTTGTTCTATCTCCAACAAGGACTTATGCCCCTATTATAAAAAAGATTTTAGACCGATTTGATTCAAAAACAATTCATGGAATGATTCATTGCAGTGGAGGAGCACAAACTAAAATTTTACATTTCATTGACAACTTACATGTTATAAAAGACAATTTGTTTAAGACCCCACCTTTATTTCAAACTATTCAAAAGGAATCTAATACTTCTTGGGAAGAAATGTATAAAGTTTTTAATATGGGTCATAGAATGGAGTTATATGTTAAACCTGAGTCAGCAAAAGAAATAATAGAAATTTCAAAATCTTTTGGAGTTGATGCTAAAATAATAGGTAGGGTAGAGGCTAGTGAAGAAAAAAAATTAACAATTATTTCTGAAAATGGAACTTACAATTATTAATAGATTCTTGATAAAAAAATAAAGTATTTTTATAAAAATAATGTTAGATAAATTAAACATAGTACAACAAAAATTCAATGAGGTTTCTGATCTTATTATTCAACCTAATATCATTTCAGATCAAAAGAGGTATATCAGTTTAAACAAAGAATATAAGGAATTGGGGATGATAATAGATAAGAAAAAGTTATATGAAGAGCTGCTTTCAAATATTAATGAAGCACAAGAAATATGTAAGAATGAACAAGATAAAGAAATGATAGAAATGGCTTCAGAACAGCTAAGTGAAGCTAAAGAGAAAATTTCTATTCTTGAAGAAGAAATTAAGTTTTTATTAATTCCTAAAGATCCTGATGATTCAAAAAATGTAGT
>TARA_B110000914_G_scaffold176680_1_pt1 | contig 10445 bp, 8 predicted proteins | sample TARA_B110000914 | Tara Oceans TARA_B110000914 (sample SAMEA4397983) | marine metagenome | biome: Polar Biome; feature: [MES] marine water layer (ENVO:01000295) within the mesopelagic zone...; material: water (ENVO:00002006), including particulate matter (ENVO:01000060) such as......
GTTGACCCCTCTTCAATTCCAAGCTCGAAATCATTCGTCATACCCATAGAGAGTTCTTTGATGATATTTACTCCAAGTTCTTGGTTTATCGTATCTTTTAGGTCTCGAAGTGTCGAAAATGATTTTTTAATTTTTTTTTCGTCTAACGTATATGGACCAATTGTCATTAAACCAACAATTTCTAGGTTTTTAAATGAAAAACAAGAGATTAAATCCTTGGAAATATGGGGTGGAAAACCGTTTTTTTGAACTTCGTTACTTGTGTTTATTTCAATTAAACACTCTGTTTTTTGAGACCTTTTTGAAGAAACGTTATTTATCTTATTTGCAAGCTTAAAGGTATCAATGCTATCAATAGTGTCAAAAAGGTCAAGGCACTTGTTTATCTTGTTTGATTGAAGGTGACCAATGAACCTTTTTTTTAAACTTTTGAAACCTATAAAATCAACAAACTTTTTTTCAGCTTCTTGAACCCTGTTTTCACCAATGCTAGTTACCCCTAAAGCATAACACTTTTCTATTTGTGATATGTCTCTAGTTTTTGTTGCTGCTATTAACTCAACTTTTTGTTTAAAAGACGACTTTTCTTTAGCAATATCGATTTTCTCTAGAGTTTTTTTTAATTTATGTTCAAGGCCCAACTTTATTCTGTGCTTGGTTTATCTTCTTCTACTTCTTCGGTTTGTGAACTTTTTTCAGTTTTGTCATCTTCTTCCATCACTCTTGTGATTGATGAAATAATACTTCTATCATCTAATTTAACTAAACGAACACCTTGAGTGACTCGGCCAATTGTCCTAATAGCACCAACTGGTTGGCGCATTAACACACCCGCATCAGTGATAACAATTAAATCATCTGAATCAACAACTTCCATTATTTTAACCATTTTACCGGTTTTGTCAGTACACCTCATTGTTAAAACACCTTTTCCTCCTCGTGTTTGTGTTCTGTATTGTATAACATCCGTTCTTTTCCCGTATCCTTTTTCTGTTGCTACAAGAATCGTACCCTCTCTTTTAACAACCAACATACCAACAACATAGTCATCTACAGAACTGAGTTTAATTCCTCGAACACCCATTGTTTTTCTACCGCTTGGTCTTACGTTTGTTTCTGAAAACCTAATTGACTTACCTTCGTGTGTACCTAATAAAATATCATGTTCCCCGTTTGTTATTCGAGCTTCAATTAATTGATCATCTTCTCGAATTTCAATAGCATAAATACCGCCTTTACGTGGTTTTCCATACGCTGATAGAACTGTTTTTTTAACAACACCTTTTTTAGTCGCCATAACAATAAAGTGGTCATCTTTAAACTCACCCACACTAACAAAAGCTTCTACTCTTTCTGTGGGGTCACAACCAATAAGGTTAATAATAGCTCGACCTCTAGTCGCTCTTCCACCTTGTGGAATATCATAAACCTTCAACCAAAAACACTTACCTTTATCTGTGAAGAACAACATATAGTTATGTGTGTTTGCAATAAAAAGGTGTTCGACAAAATCTTCATCTTTGCTTCCAGCCCCCTGAACACCTCGGCCACCTCGTCGTTGAGTTTTGTACGTATTAAGTGCTGTTCTTTTTATGTAACCTTGATGAGTAATTGTTAAAACAACCTCCTCTTCGGCAATCATATCCTCCATTGAAAAATTAGAATCAACAGGTATAATTTCTGTTCTTCTTTCATCTCCATAGTTTTCTTTAACCTCTAGTAGTTCGCCTTTTATAATATCCATTCTTTGGTTTTTATTTTCAAGGATTCCCTTGAGGTTTGAAATTAACTTTATTAATTCTTTATACTCTTCAAGTACTTTATCAACCTCTAAACCCGTTAAGCGTTGTAGCCTCATTTCTAATATTGCTTGCGCTTGTTTTTCTGAAAGGTTAAAGTTGTTCATTAAACCCTCTTTTGCAACAATTGGGTTTTTACTCGCCTTAATTAACGCAATAACAGCATCAATGTTATCTAAAGCAATTTTTAACCCCTCTAAGATGTGGGCTCTTGCTTCCGCCTGCCTTAACTCAAACTCTGTTCTTTTTACGATAACTTCATGTCTAAAACTTACAAAATGGTTTAAAACCTCTTTCAGTGGCATAATTTTTGGAACACCACCAACCAAGGCAAGTAGAATAATTCCAAAAGTGTCTTGTAATTGTGTGAATTTATAGAGCTGATTTAAAATAACCTCTGGAACCGCATCTCTTTTTGTTTCTATAACAACCCTAATTCCATCTTTGTCAGACTCGTCTCTTAAGTCTGTAATACCAACGATTTTTTTATCTCTAACAAGATCTGCTATTTTTTCTACTAAATTTGATTTGTTGCACTGGTACGGTAGTTCAGTTATAACAACACTGTCTTTTCCTGTTTTAGAGGATTCGATGTGTGCCCTAGCTCTTATTTTAATTTTACCACGCCCTGTTTTATAGGCACTACTTAAGCCATCCATACCCATAATTAAACCCGCTGTTGGAAAATCTGGTCCTTTAATATGAGTCATTAAACTATCAGTTGAGATATCCGGGTCTTCAATCATGGCAACAATACCATTAATAATCTCTTTTAAGTTATGTGGTGGTATTTTTGTTGCCATACCAACAGCAATACCTTCTGACCCATTTACAAGCAGAGTTGGAACGGTTGTTGGTAATACGGTTGGTTCTTTTAATGTTTCATCAAAGTTTACGGTCCAATTAACCGTTTCTTTATCAAGATCTTTTAACATTTCACTTGTGAGTTTCGTCATTCTAGATTCTGTGTAACGCATTGCAGCTGCATTATCACCGTCAACAGAACCAAAATTTCCCTGACCATCAACAAGTCTATACCTCATTGAAAATGGTTGTGCCATTCTTACCAGAGCATCGTAAACCGACGAGTCACCATGTGGGTGATATTTACCTAAAACATCTCCAACAATCCTCGCTGACTTTTTATAGGGTCTATTCCACGAAGACCCAAGTTCACTCATTCCAAATAAAATCCTTCTATGAACTGGCTTTAAACCATCTCTAACATCTGGAAGTGCTCTAGACACTATTACAGACATTGAATAGTTCAAGTAGCTCTCTTTCATTTCGTCTACAATATCTCTTGGAAGAGTATTGTCTCTATTTATATCAACCATTTTAAATCCTTTAAATATCTAGGTTCACAACAAACTTAGCGTTTTTTTCTATAAAACTTCTTCTTGCTTCTACATCATGGCCCATTAAATCTTGGAAAGTAATTGCCGCTGACTCTGCACTTTCTACCGTAACCTGAAGCAATGTTCTTTTTTCAGGGTCCATCGTTGTATCCCAGAGCTGCCCTGGGTTCATCTCACCAAGACCCTTATATCTTTGTAGACCTATTTTTGTCGTTTTGTTGTCTTTTTTCATCCGCTGCATGATTAACTCTCTTTCGTTATCATCGTATGCGTAATATGCTTTTTTTCCTTGGCTAAGCCTATAAAGCGGTGGCATTGCTAAATATAAAAAACCACCATCAATAAGATGTTTCATTTTTCTATAAAAGAAAGTTAACAACAAAGTCCTAATGTGTGATCCATCCACATCTGCATCTGTCATAATTATAATTTTATGATAACGTATTTTTTCAATATTAAAATCACCGGGGGATTTTTCGCCAGTCTCTTCATCGCTCCCACCAAATCCTGTTCCTAACGCTGTTATAATTGATTGAATTTCATTATTGCTTAACAGTTTGTCTATTCGTGCTTTTTCAGAATTAATTACCTTACCCCTTAATGGTAAAATTGCTTGGTTTTTTCTATCTCTTCCTTGTTTGGCTGACCCGCCGGCAGAGTCACCCTCAACTAAATAAAGCTCACAAAAAACAGGGTCTTTATTCGAACAATCTGCAAGTTTTCCAGGCAAAGAAGAACTACCAAGAACACTTTTTCTTCTTACGAGTTCACGTGCTTTTCTTGCTGCTGCTCGACTTGTAGCTGCCAATAGAGCTTTTTCAATAACCTTTCTTCCAACAGATGGGTTTTCTTCTAGAAAATCTAAAATACCCTCATAAACAACTTTATCAACGAGGCCCCTTACATCGCCGTTTCCTAGTTTTGTTTTTGTTTGACCTTCAAATTGTGGTTCTGGAACTTTCACACTAATTATGGCGGTTAAACCTTCTCTAAAGTCTTCTCCTGTTAGAATGATTTTTTCAGTTTTTTTTGCTTTAATTAAGTTGTTTTTCAATGCGTGGTTATTCATTGCCCTTGTTAATGCGGAACGAAAACCAGATAAGTGAGTACCACCTTCAATTGTGTTAATATTGTTGACAAAAGTTAAAATGTTGTCATTGTATGTGTTTCCATACCTCATGGCAACATCAACAGGCACCTCACCATCTTCTTTTGTAACTACAATTACCTTATCGTGAAGTGGGTTGTTTTTTTCATCAAGGTATTTTACAAAATCACTTAACCCGCCTTTAAACTTAAAAGAATCTTTTTGACCCTCTTCTTGTCTCAGATCTTTTAAGTTTATTTCTAAACCTTTATTTAAATAAGCAAGTTCACGAAGCCTTTTTGCTATAATATTATACTCAAAAACAGTTGTGGTAAAAACAGAACTATCAGGAGCAAAAGAAACCGTTGTTCCACTCTTTTTTGTTGTACCAATTTCTTTGAGTTTGTTTTGTGTTGCTCCAATTTTATAATCTTGTTTGTATATTTTACCACCTCTTTTAACCTCAACCCAAAGCCACTCAGATAAAGCATTAACCACTGAAACACCAACACCATGTAACCCACCAGAAACTTTATACGTGTCTTTGTCAAATTTTCCACCGGCATGTAAAATTGTCATTACAACCTCTACTGCTGGTTTTTTTTCTTCTTTGTGCATTCCCACAGGAATACCCCTTCCATTATCTTCGACCGTAACAGAACCATCTTTATTAAAAGACACTGTTATTCTTGTACAGTATCCAGCTAAAGCTTCATCAATTGAGTTATCAACAACCTCATAAACAAGGTGGTGAAGCCCCCGTTTACCAACATCGCCAATATACATAGCGGGTCTTTTTCTTACCGCTTCTAGACCTTCTAAAACCTTTATGTTTTCTGCGCTATAACTACTTTTACTTTGATTCATATAAATCGTATTTCCTTTATGGCGATAGAGCCTATTTTTTTATTTATTTTATCTATTATTTCTTTTTTTTGCATAAATAGTTCTTGTCTCCAAGTTGCAGAGCCTGTTTTTACAACAAGTGTTCCCTTATTAACACTTATTGCTTCTGTTACTTTTGAGATACCCACCCCAACAACATCACCCCAAATAGAAACCGCGCTTTCTTGTTGTATTGCTTTTTGAATTCCAGACGCACTTATGGCTTGTTGTATCGCTTTTTTAAGTTGTTCCACTTGTTTTTAATTGGTACTTATTAATTTTATTGAATTCTAAAAAGAAACCACTTTCTTTTATGTTTACTATATTAGTTGTTGTAATTATTGTTTGTGTTTTTTCTTCTTTGTTTTTAAATGTTTCTACGAACCTCAATAGTTTTTTACTTTTATCTTTATCTAAATTAGCAAACATATCATCAATTAAAAAAATAGGTGTTCTAGTTGTTTTTTGTGTTAAAAAAAGACATTCTGTTATTTTTAATAAAGCTAAAAATAATTTATGTTCTCCCTGTGAACCGTGGTTTTTAATTTTTTTTTGATCCCAAAAAAGAAAAACATCGTCTCTATGGGGACCAAAAGAAGTATACCTCTTTTTAATATCTAATTCGCTTTTTTCAGTAATTTTAATATTGTATTCTTCTTCGTTTTGAGTTTTTAAATCATATTTAATGTCTAAATTTAAATTTTCATCAAACTTCTTTACGGTTTTTAGGAAAAAAGAAACAAACTCATCCATTAATGTTTTTCTTTTTAACCAAAGGGAAAAACCTTTTTGTATTAATGGCTTGTTCCAAATCTCTAACTCTTTTTGTTTTTTACTTGTGTTTTTTTCTGTTCTTAAAAGTGAATTTCTTTGTTTTAGTACTTTATTATAAGATAATAACTCATTTAAATAATTATAAGAACAAATAGAAAAAACCTTATCAAAATAAGTTCTTCTAACTATAGGAGAACCTTTTGTTATTTCCTCTTCCTCTGGAGAAAAAACAACTACATTATTTAAACCAAGTAACTCTTTTCTTTTTTTAATAGGTTTTTTATCTATTGTTATTTTTTTAACACCAGAATTATCTTGAGATAAAGTAACTGTGTTTTTAAAGCTGTTTTTGTTTTTAAAATATCCTTTAATAAAAAAATTTTTATCACCTTTTTTTATTAAATCACTTTTATTGTTTGTTCTAAAACTTTTTCCGTAAGACAGGCTGTGAATAGCTTCTAAAATAGATGTTTTACCAGAACCGTTCTCACCCCAAATAATAGTTAAACCCGGGTTGAAATTTATATTTGTTTTTTTATGGTTCCTGAAAGAAATCATCTCAAGTTTGTTGATTTCCATTTAAATATTGTTTTTTTTTCAACTATTTAATCGAACAGGCATTAACAACATTGTTTTATTTTCTTCTTCATCGCTACCCATAAATAACGTAGCACTAATAGGTGTGTTTAGTTTTATTATAACATTTTCTCCTGAAATATGACTAATAACATCTTTTAAATATTCACCATTATACCCAATGATTAAATCATCACCTTCATATTCACCAACTATCTCTTCTTTAGCCCTTGAGCTTGATTCTGGATCTTCTGTGTGAATAATAAAAGAATTATTAGAAACATTAAAAGCAACTTGGTGTGTTGATTTATTTGAAAAAATTGAAACTCTTTTTATTGCTCCTAAAACACTTTTTTTATCTACTTTTAGAGTTTTACTGTTGTCCGTTGGTATAACGCTTTCGTAGTCTGGAAACACTTCGTTTATTGTTCTAGATATTATTGTGTCTTTATTTATTGACGCCGTCATATGTGTTTCACCTATTGATAGTAAAACATCATCGTTTGATAGAAAAGTAGATAAATAAGATAAGAATTTTTTTGGTACCACGATGTCGCCAATAAAGCTATCTATTTTATAATCATCTTTAATTATTTTTACCAATCTATGTCCATCGGTTGCAACAGCAGTTAAACCATTACTATTGAATCTAAAAAGAACCCCTGTTAAAGAAGGTTTTAAGTCATCTTTACTTACAGCAAAAAGTGTTGAATCAATAATGTTTTTAAAAACACTACCAGAAATAATAAATTTATTTTTTTCTTCTACTTTAGGCATTGTAGGAAATTCTTCTTTTTGTTTTCCCATTAAATCATAAGAACCAGAACTTGTTCTAATTTCTATTTTGTTTTTCATATCTACTATTAAAGTAATCCTAGTTTCTGGTAATTCGTTTGTTATGTCGTATAATTGTTTTAATGGAACTGCAGCTGAACCCTCTTCTTCAATACTTACAGATATCTCTAAATCGATGGTTAATTCAAGATCTGTAGATCTTAAGGTCGTTTTATCATTTGAAGCTGTAATTAAAACACAACCTAAAATTGGTAACGTAGATCTAGTAGGGGTTGCTTTAGATAGTTTTTGAAGAGCTTGTTGTAATTCGTTTTTAGATGTAGAAAATTTCATAAAACCTAAAATTTATTGTATTAATAAAAAATAAATACGTAGTAGTATTTGGACTTCTTAAAATACCTAAGGACACACTTTTTTAAAAGATATTATGTTAACTTAATAATAGAATTAGAAAACACTTAAATATAGTTAATATTATTTATAATGGTGTATTTGTGGATAACAATAAAAACACATCAATATGAATTAGTATTGTTAAAAATATTAAAAAGACTTAAAGAAAAACATAAACACAACTATTGTGGATAAAAACCCATATATGTTCAAAAACTAATAAAAAAAAACAAAATTAAAAATATTCACACTATATAATTAAAATGTGGATAACAATGTGGACAACTAACTATTTATCTTTATATATTTTTCTTGTTTTTCTTTCTCTATCCAAGAATTATACCAATTCATTTTTTTATTATTTAAAGCCATCATTTCAATCTTTGGCCAATGGTCTTCTAGTTTTGGTTTTCCACCCTCTTTTATTCTTTCTAACCAAAGTAAGTGAAAACCATAAGATGTGTTAATCGGGGGACTGCACACCCCTGTTTAATATAAGCTAAAGCTAGGCCAAATTCTTTTATTGGATAATTATTTGGGGTTATCCAACCTAAGTCTCCGCCAACCCCGGCTGTTTGATAGTCCTTTGAGTATTTATCAACAAAAAAACTAAAATCTTTTATAGTATTACAAGAGTCTTTTAATTGTGTTGCAAAATTAAAGGCTCTTTCTTCATCTTTTTTCTGTATTTCTGGACTAATTAATATGTGTCTTACTTTTGCTTTATTACCTTTTCTTTCAAAAACTTCTAATATATGAAAACCAACGTCTGTTTCAATAGGGTCACTAATTATATTTTCTTTTATAGTAAAAGCAATTTCTTCAAACTCCTTTAAAAGAGAACCTCTTTTAACCCAACCGAGATTACCACCTTTGTTTTTAGAACCAGGATCCATTGAAAAATTTTTAGCGAATTCATCAAAACTATCACCATTATTAATTTTAGTTTTAATGTTATTTAATAAAGTAATCGTTTCTTTCTTTATACTGTCGCTGGGTGTTGGTTTAATTAATAAATGTCTTAATTTAGCTTCTGTAGGAAAAACAGGGAGACTGTCTCTATAAACATTAAAAAAAGACAAAACCTCACTTTTAGATATTTTAACTTTTGATAGTAATTTTTGTTGATATTTTTCTGATATAATTTTATCTTTCATATCATACCAAAACTCAGAACGAAAAGAGCTTATGCTTTGACCAAGCATTTTTTCTGCTTCTTTTTCTCCACCTGCTTGTAAAACAATTCCATTAACCTGTTGATCTAAGGCTTGATTTATTTCGTTTTCTGTAAACTCGATTGTTGTGTCTTTTTCAGCCATTTTTAAAAGTATTTTTTGATCCACCATAGATCCCAAAACAACAGACTTTAGTTTTAAAAAGCTGTTTATATCTTCATTTGGGTTTATACCTTGTTGCATCGCCATCATATTTACCATTTGGCTTAGGTCGCTTTTTAAAATAATTTTATCTTCTACTATTGCAGCAACACCGTCGACAAACAAAATATTGTTTTGACTGTTTAAAATATTTAAAAATAAAAATAAAAATAAAAACTTCAATTAATAACCTCCGGAGAAATATAAATATCTGCGCTTAGATATAGACTATCTAAAACAGTTGTTAAAAAAACAACCTCTTTCTTTTTAAAAAGGCGTTGATGAATTTCATCAGATACTAGTTCAAGTCCTTTAATAGATCCTTTTTTGTTTTTTCTTAAAACTTCAAAAACATGATAAGACGAACCTGTTTTTTTTGGTCCAACAACATCTCCAACCTTGTTGTTAAAAATAAAACCAATAAAGTTGTCACCAACAAGGTTTTCTTTAACCATTTTTGTTTTTGGTTTATACTTAAAAAGGTATTCTTCTAAAAGACCACCTTTTTTGTTTGATTTTAATAGTTTTTTCAAGCTAGTAGCTTCTTTTTTATTTGGCAAAACAAAATGTTTTAAGAGAACTTCGTTTCCCTGTCTAGTAAAAGAGTTTTTATGTGTTCTATAATAGTCTAAAACTTCTTTTTTTGAAATATTAATTTGTTTTTTTGTTTCTAGTTCTAAAAAAGAACTAATTAGCAAATCTTTGTAAAAACTCTCTTTTTTTTCAATTAACATTCTATCTCTATCTAGACCGGTATTAAGAGCAGCTTCATACAATAATGTTTTTTCAACCCACGTGTTTGTAAGGTGTAAAATAGAGCTAGAATTAATTAAACCACTATTGGTTTTATTTAGAATATTGTTTTTTGTTAAAAAGTTATCACCTACCCGAGCATAAATGTCTTCTTCAACACTGTTTTTTGAAGAACAGGAAAAAAAAGTAACAAATAAGACAAAAAGTATAATCATTAGTTATTGGCCCTATAAAAATTAAACATAAAACAGTTCAATAGAACGATTGATATTTTCATACCAATCAAAACCCTCCAAATAGTAAAAAACCAAAGAAAAAGACTCTTTATTTTCTTCAAATTTTCTATTTTGAATGTTTTTGTTTTCAAAAGACAAAGCGTTGTTAATAAAAACTTCCCCCGCTTTTTCTTGATTTAAAACAAAAACCACGTTGTTTTTATTAATTGAAACACTTTTAACAATTGTGTTTTTAAGTGATATTTTCAATCTGGACAGATTTAAATAATTAATGGTTTCTTTTGGTGGTTTTCCATAACGATCTACTAATTCGTTTTGAATATCTAAAACAGCATTTAAACTAATGGCTTTATTAATTTTTGTATAAAAAGAAAAACGTTGTGTTTCTCCTTTTACAAAAAACAAAGGTATTA
>TARA_B110000914_G_scaffold86655_1_pt1 | contig 10368 bp, 8 predicted proteins | sample TARA_B110000914 | Tara Oceans TARA_B110000914 (sample SAMEA4397983) | marine metagenome | biome: Polar Biome; feature: [MES] marine water layer (ENVO:01000295) within the mesopelagic zone...; material: water (ENVO:00002006), including particulate matter (ENVO:01000060) such as......
TTGCAGTTGTAAAGCCTTGGCTCACAGTCGTAGAACTCTTTATAAAAATGCGGCAGTCTCAGAGCCTTTTTAAGGGCGTAAAAATCCGTCCATCGCTCAACCTGGATTTTGTAGAAACAATCACTGCCACCGTTTAATATAGAACTCGCACTGACGTCACAGATGTCACGCCCTTCTATTGCCCGAAACCTAAGGGCAGTGTCCTTGCGCGCACGCAATGCATCCAGCTGCCTTTCCACATATAGCTCTTTAATCTCTTTAATTGGGATCACATCTCCATTGTCCCTTTTCCTGCACTTTAAAACGTCATAACGACTCGAGGATGCATACCGTTGCGAATCAAGGAACTTCTTAATCGTCATGTACGGTTCCAGTAGGCGTCTATGAGGTGCCATCTTCACTTCAATGAACGCGTCTTTAAGGGTACATTGAAAGGCTTTTGGACGGACCCGCGATGGCTGTCGAACAATTACAGAATTCATAAATCCCCGCACCTCCACACATTTTGGCACTCCCTTCTCATCCTTTCCGTACAAGTAAAAGGATTGAGAAGGGTAACCGCTCAAGGGATTTTGACGCGGCACAATGTCCAACAACTGAAATCGAAAAGGGATTTTGACGGCCAGATTTCGAGGGTAAGAACGCCCGACGCCGCAGTGCTTCATTTTCGTTTTGATTTATACAGGGATCGAATACGCTTTGATATACTGTGGGAGATCTAAATTTTAAGATCTCAATTCACGGGAGATCATCCGCAGCACTCTGATTCTCAAATCCCTAAATGACCCATGTCAAATCGAAAAACAAATACCAAGCGCAAAAGAGGCAAAGATGGTGATGTTTTCAGAAAAACGGCAGTAGCCCTGTTCCGAAAAACTATCGGAATGTCTAAGACCGACAGCGAGGAACTAGAAAAGTGCATTTGGTCCCAGTCAGAAACCCCCATATACTACGCACAGACGGTTCGGAAACTACTCAACAACCTTAACCCAAATCAAAACAATAAACACCCTGACATACCGACCCTTTTATCAAGAACCGATACAGCATGGTTAAAAATAAGCAACGAACGCATATGGACAGATTTAAAAAAAAGAAAAGAAGAGATCGCATCCAATTATGAGCAGCAGCTACTTTACAGCTCGTCCGAAAAAACGCTACTGCAATGTGGACGGTGCAAGAAGTTCACCGTCAGCTATTACCAACGTCAAACGAGAAGTGCCGATGAACCCATGACCTGCTTTGCAAAGTGCCATACATGTGACAGGTCCTGGAAACAGTGAGCATATTGGGCCTTTCCGAGCCAACTATGTCAACATTCACAATGGACCGTGGAAATAATAATTTAACGATCAAACAAAAAACACTATATATATGTTATCTTGTGGGTTTAGTAAATGGTCTTAGTTAAAGGTTGCATCTCGGCTGGCCTTGATAGATTTGGATGTGCCAGAAAAACTGGCGATAACGAAAAAAACAAAAATGCGACCATGGTGACCATCGTCGGTCTCAACTTAGTGACATGGTTGAGCGTCGGCCTCATCATCGCGAACGAATACTGCCAAGCATTCTTCTTCGGCGTGTTAGAGCCCGCTGCGTCCCTATACTTCAATGAAACGAATACGACTATGATGGACGTGATCGTGCCCGTCATCGATATTAAGGTGGCTTTTAGCTATGGGTTCGACATGTGCATAGTTGCCGCGCTCATCGATTTTGTAATTGTGCTTCTCTATGCTAAGATGATCCCTGGCGGCTTGGGTGATTTTGTCACTCCGTACTTCGTGGGCTCGTCGCCGTCGACAAGAACGGTCGGTAAGGTGGGAGTTGGTGACCTCGTAGGAACTATGATTCGCGCTTGCTACCAGCTCACTGGAACGGTCCTTACCACCCTGCTTGTACTCTGGACTCTCGCGTCGCCCGATTGGGAGAGAGCCTTATTGTGGACCACTGTCTGGATCATCTTCCAGGAATACCTTGTTGTGACGCGAGAGATGGTGCGGACGGTCCAGAGCAGAACTTTCAAGGTCAGTGAGGGTAGGAGTGGTACCAATCTGGTCTATTTACTCGGTATCAAGGTCGACACTCCGTACATGGCGTTTTTTAATATGACTGTATTACCGTTCCTCTCCATCTACATCCTGACATGCATCGACATCACAAAGCCTTACGCTGTGCAGATCGCGGCAAACGCTGCAGCCGTTCCAGTAGTCGACTCCAAGAATGTCATCCTGAACGTCCTGTTCTTGAGATTACCGTTCCTTCTCCTGTACGCCCACACTGTACCAGCCCTTTACCAGCTTATTAAGCAGCTTAGTGACGTTGGAGCAAGCTTCGGGGACATGGCAGTCAACCTTCTGGATAAGCTGGCGGAGGGAGACGCCGCTAACCCTAAGGAGGACATGTGGAAGACGGTCGAGGTCGCTGTGAAGAACACGGGGGGCAACTACAAATCTGGTGCCGAGTTTGAGAAAAAGGGGCTTGTCGCCCCCGAGTCCAGCAGCCTTCGCCGCGGAAGCGCAGTTGACGGATTTGTACTCTGAGCGTTAACACTACATTAAAACTATAACAATTCATTATACCCAGAATTCGTAACATTTTTTAAACTATATTTTAAACCCCTATTATTAGAATCTTAATCCTGGTCCCGCTTTGACCCTCCTGTCAACTGGCACTCCGTCGTCGTTGCGTTCGAGGCGACCATCTGTGCCCCTGTGCCAGCGCTCGTGCTTATCGCGCCACCCCGTCCAAACACTCTTAAGTCGTCCGTCTTCTCCTCTTATCCATTTCGTCACAAAGATCAGATCTTCGACGTCCGTGGGTGGCTCTTTCCTGTACAGAACGCGCTGTCTTGCTCGATCCCAAACATCGCCGGCAATGCCACGCATTTCAGGGCAATCTGGGTCGAGGTATTTAAACGAAAGATTCGTGTAAAACCTGCTCAAATCCGAATCATCATCCAACTCTATAACATAGACATTCCGATCCTTGGCGGTCTTCGCCATTAGCATCATAAGGGCAGTGCCTATTTTTTGTCGGGGTACATGTGCTTCTACCCAATTTACGGCCATGGTTAGTTCGCCGAGGCGTGCCGGGTCAATGCCTTCTGGCAGTTCGAAGTCTTCCTCGGTTGGGTCAATGGACCCTTGAATGTCGCCAACACACGTTATGCCGTCTGGCGGCGACGTTCTTACAATGGTAAACCAGGCGTTGGATTTAAAGAACTCCTCGGCCTGCACCGAGGGATCGTACGTCAAACTGGGCCCCGCCTGAGCATTGAGCATATCTTTGAAGGTTTCTAATGGCATGTCCTTTTTTGGGCACAATGCGATACCAATGGTCAAGTTTTCTAATCTGCTGTCATGGAATATGGATCTTACAATAAAGTAGTTTGGAAGGTCGTCATCCTCCAGAACTTGATTTTCGCCCGAATTTATTTTCAGCTGCTGAGCTGCCATTTTATAATACGGATCCCTTTTTTTAATATAGTTGTTTAAATTAAACTGTATAAACTTATAGGGCGTCTTCATATTCGCTATCGGACAATATTGTGATTGGCTGGTTGTGAGGAAAAGAAGCGACTTCATGGTACAGTGGGTTATGTGTCGAGTCGATGGGGGTAACTTTATTGCCTTTTGCCTCTGCAGCGTCGACTCTCTCTTTGTTTGAAATTGAAAATTTGATGGGGAGTGCGAAAAGAAAGATCAATGGTATAATCATCGATCCTGTGCACAATTCTATTAAGGTTGGGAGTCCTTTCCAATTTTCGGGGGAGGATGTGATGTGTAGGTGATTGGTGAGACTTGCGCCGAAGAAGCTGGAGGTTGCTCCACCGAAGTTCGAGACGCTGAGTACGGTGGCATAGCAAGCGGCTTCAAATGGAGCTTTGCAAGCATGTGCGGCCATAATGAGTAGGGGCATTTGAGTGATTTGGGTCAGGAATGCCATGGCTGAATTTTCGGCATATAGAAGTCCTAGGCTAAGTGGATTTCTAAGGGACCAATTTGGGTCGTCGACTACAATAAGAAGAGAGCATCGCACGGCCGCGGAGCATACGACGCCCCAGAAAATAGCCCATTTGGGATTTATCCTTTTCATGACGCTGTGCGAGAATAGGGTTCCAAAAAGGCCAAAGAAGGACGAGAAGATGTCTAACTTTGCGAGTCGAGACAAGGAATACTTAAGTTTTGTTTGCAAGAAGATGAAAAGAGTGGATCCGTAAGAGGGAGTGGCGGAAAACACGAAGCAAAACAACACTAAATATTTGGCTTCATCTAGAGTATTCCAAACTCCTTTGCACGTTTTTTTTAAATTCTCCAAACATCCGACAATTTCTTCTTGGATCTTTGCAGGTTCCTCCGAGCAATTCCATATAACGATGGAGGTGATGAAGGGTAGTAATGCTGATGCGGCATAAACGGCGCGCGTGCCATAGGTGCGTTGAAAGACCATTCCGATATAGGTGGCGACAATTCCACCGATCGTTCGTAGACTCCACACGTACGTTTGTAAACGACCATGGTGGGTTTCTTTTTCCGTTTTTACGGCGGCGACCATTAGGCCGTCGGCGGCGACATCGGAGATGCAAAGAAACAAGGATTGCAATGCGACGATTCCCATGGTACTAGAGATGCCCATGGATTCATAGAAAATGCACATGAACATCCAGGCTAGGGAGGTTGAGAGGAGTCCAATGGTGATATAAGGTCGTCTGTGAAAGCGTTTTGAGGTACAGCATCTAAGTGGACAGGAGTCTGAAATGATACCATAGATCGGTTTAAAAAACCACGGCAAGGATACGACTCCAAACCATGCGGTGATTTCGGCTGGGCTCACATCATATGCGGAGATCAGATGTGTCTGCATGCTTAATCCTGGGAATGCAAACGTGAACCCCAGCATAAAATAAAACCATAACAACGACTTCATTTATGGAGCAAAAACGTTTAAACTATATTTAGTACGTGGATGGCGTGGATTAAGTTCAACGTGGATTAATATCGGTGTATATAAGTCGCTATCAAGTTATACTTATTACATAAGCGTTAATTCTAGAATGCATAAAAATTCATATGACGAGTTTGGGGAGGGGTATTTTCCCGATACGGACAGTGATGCATCTGATGACAGTGGGAAAGACATCAGTGAGCAGAAGGCCTTTGAAATCGAAGCGCGCAATTACCTGATTTGTGACCGCTTTTGTGAAGATTTTACAGCGCAGTGGCCCTTTTTGAAATATGTGCGCAAGGTGGGACTTGTAGAGTGTATTCGCGAAGACCACGAATCAATTCTACATCACTCGACCTCCGAAGTTGTCAAGTGCTTCTGTGAAGTTACCAACTTTAAAACACGTTCGGATTTAGCAGCGGTTGTATTTAACGCGGCGCTGCGATATTATATTGGCAAATGATATGCTTTTCTTATTGGGGAGATGCGTCCAAAGAAAAGCTTGATCTTTCCAGATTGGACGGAGTTTTAACGGAATTAAAACGAACGGATACGCGATTGGCCCTGCATTTGCAAAATTACCAAACTAGAAGCGATAAGCTTACCGCCGAATGTAAATCGGGAATACGAAATAAACCTAAATATCAATTGCTTAGTCTTTTAAGGCGGCGGAAAATGCTACATCGGCGCATGAATGTCATATCAAATCAAAGAGAAGATCTTTTCAAAAAATGCCTCGACGTCGAGCAGATGAAACTTACAAACGACCACGTCGCTGCCATTAAAAAAACACTAGACGTCTGTAAAGGGCTCATGACCGATTTAAATATCGACGATGTCGAAAAAGTCGTCAATGATCTTATGGAAGTCAATCAAACTATGAACGAAGTATCCGATGCTATTGGAGAAGGAACTCCTTTGTTAGGCCCTGGAGGCGTAGAAGTGGACGATGACGATATACTTAATGAACTCAATGCATTGACCCTGGAAATAAACGCAGAAACGGTTCTCCAGCCTGCGCTCGAATTGCCAGTCGTGCCTACTGAGGAGATCGATCCTGAAAATAGGAAGGAAAGTACGAATGGTAGTGGTAGTGAGCTCGGAAAGCTAGTCCATATTGAGACTTAATAGATCTTTAAAATACAGATCCAACTACTTTCGATCTTTAATGCCGGGCCGCCGCCCTGGATCTGAATATCATGGATGGTTGTCGATAACATTTATATAAACAAAATTTCGAATACTGTAAATGGCACATTTGGGAAAGGCTTGGGGATTAATTCCCGATATCAACTTGGGAGTAAAATGTTTGGATCCGATGAAATGTAAATCTGATGGACTCGATGGTGAAGACCAAGGATCTAGTGATCATTGTAGCTATGTGAGTAAAATGATGCTTACAATGCCCAAGCATGCGTGGAGGACGGGTGCGGTTTCCAATGACGAGTGGGGGAAATCCACAAAGAGTAAATATTGGCGACAGCTTTTTTCAACCTTTTTTCACTTGATTGAAATGATTATTAAGCGACATGCTGACGAGAGTAAAGAAGATACGATTCGCTATAACAAATGGGTAGCGACGCAGCCAACGCCTGGGGACGGGGAGGCAGCCCCATTTGTCGCATCCAACCTTGGTGCAGAACCCGTCAGGGTTTTCATGGAACATGTGTTTGAAAGCGAAGATGTGGACAGGGATTCAACCGTTTCAACCGAGGCCGCGGTGCCAAGCGTCGTTGCTTATCGATTCTACGTGTTTGTGATGTTTGAAGTGGAGATTGGCGAATTGTTCTGGGAAATGATTGAATCCAACATGGCCCTTCACTCTGCATGTGCTGATAAAACGGGGCGCACGTCCAAAGAATGCGATTTGAATGCCGCCATTCAACCACATCAATTTTACAAACACATTTCCTCTGTAGAACACTGGGCAAAGGCAGTTGCTGGCACTTACCTGGATTCAGACGAGTTTCAAGGGGGACGATTAATTGAAGGCGGTGGCACTGGAGGAGACGGTGGAGAATTCCCATTGAACGTGCGACGCAATTGGTCTATGTACTTCAAGGCCCATCCCAGCAACGTTTTTTCCTTCCGAAATGGATTTTATAGAACCAAATGCATCGATAAAACGTCAAACAATGCACTTCAAACGAACCCCTTGAACTATGGAATCGGATCGACAGAGTGGGAGTTCCCAATCGCAGACGCCGTCATGCGATTCAGTTGTGACCAAGTCTCAAACAATTCCATCTTCCATAAGTATTTTATAGACTATCAACGCTATCGTCTTATGCGATCGCAAATGGAGGCTGCAACCGCTCGCGCCGAGACCTATTTCCTAGCCGAATCCAGTACCGCTGCCGCCTATCCCACCGATGAATATGGCAAGTTCATCCACGCTGAAGCCGATGGTGGTGCACAGGCATACGACGAAAAATGGGCCGAGGAGCGCAAAGCTTCCAAAGTTATGAACGACACCACTCTCTTAGAGTATGGAAAAGGCCTGCTAGAGGGAGATTCTGCCTTGGCGGCACTCATGGTTTCTGACTTTAGAAATTTAGGGGCCGCCGTTAAGAGGGAGCGAATTCATTCCTCGTTGACTCGTTACAATCTTAAATCCTGGAGAGAACGATATGTTTTATTTCAAGAACGACTGGTGCATGAATTTCAAAGTCGATGCTGGAGCACCGATTCCTCCATTTCAGGACCCGCGAAAGCCATTGTAGAGTTTTACAATCGCAATGTACCCATCATCAAGGCACCTCCTCAAAGCACCTCCAATCTTTCCGTCTTCGGCGACATCATCCATCGCCGAATGACACAATTGGAAAAAGTATGCTTTGTAAGCACCGCTCATAGACCTCTTCTTCTACTACTCACTGCCAGGAACGATGCGTATCGAGACAGTCATGGACTGCACTTTAACATGGTTTTTACGGGCGAAGGAGCGACTTCCAAAAGTTTTTTACTTGAAACAATGGCCGCGTGCAGCATCGAGGATACCGCCGAAATCATATCCTACGAAACTTCAAAGGCAAATGCAATCGATGGACCCCGCAATGACCAAATCAACATCTTCAACGAAGCACCACCAGGCACACTCACCAACACAAAGGCAAACTCTTCCAGCGATAAAGCAACTTCCGCACAGTTCAAAGAACGACTTACTTCCAATAAAGTCAACGTCAAAACCTTCTTTCAAAGAGAAGGATCCTACATACGAGAACAACGCATGGCAAAAAGTGAATGCATCGGAAGTTGGTTTGGAGCCACCAATGACGCGGTATCAGGCGTTGAAGACGCTCTACGCACTCGATTTCATTGGGTTAGCTTCGAGCAGAAAAATAGACCTGGTATGGGCATCCCCGAATGCACCTCCGCCGTTAAAAACCAATCCTCCAGCATCGAAGGACGAGCTCAACGGAATTCGTTTCAACAAGCTTACAAACAAGAGCAAATGGTTCTTTTTATAGTTGAAAAACTCATCTCATGTGGAATTATGAAGCAAGTCTACCAGAAAGAATCCGATGTCATCTTCTCGCGATTCGAATCCGCCATGAGCAAAGCAGGGTACAGCTGTGCACCCAGAGATCAAAAACGCCTTAAAATCATCGCACGGATCCTCACGCTCGTATACGCATTCGAATGCACCTTCAAAATCCCTGGAGGAGCTTGCTACAATAAAAAAAACTTTGAAGTCAAAGACGTACTTAAAATGGAACCCCTTCTTTACATCATCCCAGAGATTGCGTACTTCTCCATTGAACTTCTCAGCGACCAATACTTTGACCCGTCCAAAGATAAAGTATTGGACGGCATCCGCAGCATCGTCAAGTCCAAATTCTATGAAGGAGGGGCCTACATGGAGGAAATGTACGCCGATGCCGATTTCTCAGGCAAAGAAGACGCTCCCGCCAAAGATTATAATTATATCGAACTACCCTACACACAATCTCAACTTAAAGCGAAGATTTTTGCCAGCATCCCCACATCCATAGGCCGACCCTCTGGAAACAATATTAATCACGTCCTTTATGAATTGGCCAAAAAAAATATCACGCATAAACACTACGATGACAAAGATGAACTGACAGGGTTCCCCACCTGCTGCGAACGTCAAGTGCAAAACACAGGCGCCGTACTCGCCACCAGCTCGAAAAAAGGAGTGAAAATACACTCAGGACTACTCTTCGGACATGAAAAGACCTGTGATAAAGACGTTCTCAAAAATATATTGAAAGAATTATCCTCCGCCAACACCAAGCCAGGTACTTACATTACCGCCAGGCTATACACCGACCCCGATAGCGGATACCTTCATTATGATAAATTCTGCGTCGAAGAACGAGTTAGCACTGGGGGACAAATCACAATGGCCAATCCACTTTATTGCGGCGCCGCCGCCAAAGCCACTCTTGGCATTGAAAACTCCACCATATCCGAACTTAATAGCAAAACACTCACCTGGAAAGGATACCTCGAAGATATCTCCAGAGCACGACACTGCCAATCCATCGGCATTCCCATCGAAGACTCCGTCATGTTCAGTCCTCAACAAATACTTTCCAATCGAATCAAACTAGAAACACGAGCGACTCAAATATGGCACTATCCCGAAGGCTGGGATGAAATCCACAGCCCCACCGAGTCACAGTCGTATGTGTACTGCGCAGAAGTAACGCCCAGGCCTTTAAAGAGAAAAATAAACTCTTCCTCGCCCAGCAGTAACAAACGAACCCCCGTTAATCCGATAGACTAATTTATTACCTACTTTAAATCCCCCCATAAACTATCATATTCCACCATGCGCGATGTATTCCTAAATGAATACATCGTTGGCGTCGCCACGTTAACCCATTGCTTCTTAGAAACACTCTCCATCATATCCGATTCCTTCAACAGCCTCTATCGAATAGCATTCCTCGTTTTTATTTTCACTCGACTCCATCACAGCAATGAATCCCCTGAAAATAGACCCATACACTTATTCGCTTGGTTCGTATGGCAATCTCATGGGTGGTTACCACAACCCAGTTCATCGGCACTCCCAGCCATTATATACATAGCACTCTCACTTTGTATGTATATATCCATTCAATATAACCTCAACGAACGAGTGATCTTATCGATCATACTGCTCATATGCTATAATTATGACGCGGAATCGAGACCTGGATCCTATGGCACCATTCTCAACATCATACGCACGTTTCTATTCTGGGCCGATCGACTCGTGTTTTTATGCGATTTCTATCTTTACAACAAACATAAACTCGATGAAGCGCAGTCGTACTCCTATAAAATCACGCGCGGGGCTTGGATATTGTGGACACACCCATTCCTTTTACCATTGTCCGCTCATCAATCCGTTCGAAAACTAATCTCCATCTGGAAAAAGGAAAAAGCATTCTAATTGCCTAATTC
>TARA_B110000914_G_scaffold210745_1_pt1 | contig 10272 bp, 10 predicted proteins | sample TARA_B110000914 | Tara Oceans TARA_B110000914 (sample SAMEA4397983) | marine metagenome | biome: Polar Biome; feature: [MES] marine water layer (ENVO:01000295) within the mesopelagic zone...; material: water (ENVO:00002006), including particulate matter (ENVO:01000060) such...
GACAGATTTAAATAAGCTCAATATTTTTAATTATGTTTCATTTAATGAAACAAATTTTGATATTGAGCTTTCTTACCAAACTTTCGGATTACCAGTCGGAGATGCGCCAATTGTATTAGTTAACCATGCCTTAACTGGCAATTCAAATTTGGTTGGAGAAAACGGTTGGTGGAATCCAATAATTGGAAAAGAAAAATTAATTGATACACAGAAATATTCAGTTATAGCTTTTAATTTTCCAGGAAATGGATTTGATGGTAATTTAATTGAGAATTACAAGGATTTAATTTTAAGAGATATTGCTAAAATATTTTTAATTGGTTTACATAAACTTAAAATAGAATCATTGTTTGCAATAATTGGAGGATCTATTGGAGGAGGTTTAGTATGGGAAATGGCTGCTTTAGCTCCTGATTTGACTCAAAATTTTATTCCAGTTGCTTGTGATTGGAAGTCATCAGATTGGGTTATTGCTAACACAAGGTTACAACATCAAATATTAAATAATTCATCAAGACCTATTCATGATGCTAGAATTCATGCCATGTTATGCTATAGGTCACCTAAATCTTTTGATATAAAATTTAATAGATCAAAAAACAAAGTATTAGGTGTTTTTAATGTTGAAAATTGGCTTTTTCATCACGGAGAAAAACTTCAAAAAAGATTTCAATTATCTGCTTATAAATTAATGAATCATTTGCTTTCTACAATTGATATTACTAGAGATAATGAAATAGATTTTTCGAATATAATTTCAAGAATTAAGGGTAATATTTATATTGTTTCAGTTGATTCAGATTTGCTTTTTACAGATTATCAAAGTAGAAACACTTTTTATAAAGCATGTAGAATTAAAGACAATGTTTTTTATAGACCTATTAAGTCTGCTCATGGACATGATGCCTTTTTAATTGAATTTGATCAGTTGAAAGAGCTATTGTCGGAAATATTTGTTAATGAAAAGTCTTCATTATTGAGGACTCTTCAGAAGGTATAATTACTTTTTTTAATTGATTTTTGTTTTTCCAATAAGTAATACTACTTTTACATCTTTAATTCGAAATGATGAATCTATCTTATTATCGTCAAAAATTTTATTTCTACTTCTATTTTGAGCCAGAAAAAGGACTTTTGTATATATAAGATATTAATAAAATATATAAAAAAAGGTCCTGATAAAATCAGGACCTTTTTTTTTAATATAATATGAATAAAATAGCAATTCAAGGAATAAAAGGATCTTACCACCACCAAGTGGCTTTAGAGTATTTTGGTAATTCTGTTGAGTTTATAGAACTCTTATCTTTTGACGAAGTTGCAGAATCTGTTATTGATGGTTTTTGTGAACTTGGACTTATGGCAATTGAAAATTCAATTGCAGGTTCTATAATACCAAATTATGCATTAATTGATAGTTTAGGTTTAAATATTGTAGGTGAACACTTCATTAATATAAATCATCAGTTGATGGCTTTGCCAGGTTCAAGTATTGATAATTTAGAAGTAGTTGCATCACATCCTATGGCTTTACTACAGTGTAAGAATTTTTTTAAAAGTTTTCCTAAAATAACTTTGGTTGAAGATAAAGATACCGCTGGAGTTGCTAAGAGAATATCTGAAGATAAAATTATAAATACAGGAGCTATTGCAAGCGTTCATGCTTCTCAGCTTTATGGCCTGGAGATACTTTCAAAAAATATTCAAACAATTATGAATAATGAAACTAGGTTTGTTATTGTTTCAAAAAATCCATTATCAGATGATTTGTCGCTGAATAAAGCATCTATTAAATTTTCTTTAAGTCATGAAACCGGAAGTTTAGCTTCGGTTCTCAATACTTTAAAAGATTTTGATTTAAACTTAACCAAAATACAATCGTTGCCAATAATTGAAATTCCATGGAAATATTCTTTTTTTATTGATATTACATTTAAATCAGTTAATGATTTAAATAAATCTTTAGACCATATTGACAAGAAAGCAGATTCGATTAAGGTTTTAGGAGTTTATAAAAATAAAATGAAATGATAGAACAGGCAAATAGGCTAAATACTGTTGAAGAATACTATTTTTCAACAAAACTTAGAGAAGTCTCGGAATTAATTAATTCAGGTGAAAAGATTATTAATATGGGAATTGGATCACCAGATTTATTTCCTTCCAAAAAGGTAATTGAAGCATTATCCTTGAGTTTAAATGATCAGTTTGCACATAAATATCAAAGTTATCAAGGACTTATAGAACTTCGTAAAGCAATATCAGATTTTTATTTTAGATTTTTCAAAGTTGATTGTAATCCAAATAATGAGGTTTTACCTTTAATGGGATCCAAAGAAGGTATTATGCATATTTCCTTAGCTTTTTTAAATTCTGGAGACGAAGTCTTAATTCCAAACCCTGGTTATCCTACTTATTTATCAGTAACTAAGCTTGTTGAAGCAAAACCTATATTTTATAATCTTTCAAAAAAAAATAATTGGTTTCCAGATTTAAAAATTTTAGAAAATCAAGATCTTTCAAAAGTAAAAATTATGTGGATAAATTATCCTCATATGCCAACTGGGGCTTCTGCTAGTTTAAAACAATTTCAAGAATTGATTTTGTTTGCTAAAAAACATAAAATATTATTAATCAATGACAACCCTTATAGCTTTATTTTAAATAATGATTTTGTGAGTCTGCTTTCAGTTAATAATTCAATGCAGGTTGCAATGGAGTTGAATTCACTAAGTAAGTCTTTTAATTTATCTGGTTGGAGGGTAGGAATGTTAATTGGTTCAAAAGATAATATTTCTAAAGTATTAAAAGTGAAAAGTAATATGGATTCAGGAATGTTTTATGGAATTCAAAAAGGAGCCATAAAAGCACTAAGCTTGAAAAAAACTTGGTTTGAATCACTTAATCTTCAATACAATAAAAGAAGAGAACTGATTTGGGAGTTAGCAACAGCTCTAGAATGTGAGTTTGACAAAAATTCAAAAGGCTTGTTTGTATGGGCAAAACTTCCTTTAGGAATTAAAAGTTCAGAAAAATTCATTGATCAAATTTTAAAAGATAAAAGAATTTTTATAGCACCTGGAACAATTTTTGGTTCTGAAGGAGAGGGTTATATAAGGTTTTCATTATGTATAGAAGAAAGTAAAATTATTGAAGCAATTAAAAGATGTAAAAAATGAATATTGCAATTATTGGTTTGGGTTTAATGGGAGGGTCTTTTGCTTTAGATGTGAAATCAGTTATTTCAAATGCTAGAATTTATGGAATTGATAATTCTGATTTAAATCTCAGTAAAGCTTTAGAATTAGGTTTAATTGATCAGTCTATTTCCTACGATGATCTTTTTAATATGGATCTGATTTTAATCTCAATTCCAGTAAGTCACTCTTTAAGTGTAATTCCTGTGGTACTCGATAAAATAAATGATGATGCTTTAGTTTTTGATGTTGGCTCAACTAAAGAATCTATATGTGAAATATTAAAAAACCACCCTAAAAGATCTAATTTTTTAGCAACTCATCCAATGGCTGGAACAGAATTTTCTGGTCCTAAAGCTGCCCATAAAGGACTGTATTTAGGTAAAACAAATATTTTATGTGAATTTGAAAAAACAAATATTAAACTGAAAGAATTTGCTTTAGAAATGTTCGACAAATTAAATATGAAAATTATTTATATGGATCCAAAGTCTCATGATGTTCATGTAGCGTATGTTTCTCATTTATCTCATGTTAGTTCTTTTATGCTAGGAAAGACAGTTATTGAAAAAGAAAAAAATGAAAAAAATATTTTTGACTTAGCGGGAAGTGGTTTTGAGTCAACTGTAAGGTTAGCCAAAAGTCTTCCAGAAACATGGACTCCTATTTTTTTACAGAATAAAAATAATTTAGTTTTAGCGATTGAAGAATATGTCTCTAATTTAAATGATTTAAAGAAAATAATTAAAAACAATGATGGTGATAAACTTTCATCAATATTAAATGATACAAATAGAATTAAAGAAATATTAAGTAATAAATCAGAAAATGGAAAATAAAAAAGAAATGAGAAGCTGGCTTGAGGAGTTTAAATTAATTCATCCTTTGGTAATTGCTGGGCCTTGTAGTGCTGAAACAGAAGAGCAAGTATTGAAAATTGCTCATGATTTAAAAGATACAGATGTATCGATTTATAGAGCAGGGATTTGGAAACCTAGAACAAGACCAGGCATGTTTGAAGGAGTAGGAGCTATTGGATTAAAATGGCTTCAAAAAGTAAAAAAAGAAACTGGGTTATTAACTGCTACTGAAGTAGCTAATGCAACTCATGTTAAGTTAGCATTAGAGTATGATATTGATATTTTATGGATTGGAGCTAGATCAACTGTAAGTCCTTTTATTGTGCAAGAAATTGCAGATGCTTTAAATGGTACAGATAAAATTGTTTTAGTTAAGAACCCTGTAAACCCTGATTTGTCTTTATGGCTTGGTGGAATTGAAAGGTTATATTCTGCTAACATTAAAAAACTTGGAGTTATTCACAGGGGTTTTTCAACATATGAAAAAACAAAGTATAGAAATAACCCAGAGTGGCAATTGCCAATTGAATTACAAAATAGATTTCCAGACTTGCCGCTAATTTGTGATCCTTCTCATATTGCAGGTAGAAGAGATATTCTGCAAGAAATTTCGCAGACAGCATTAGATTTAAATTTTGATGGTTTAATGATCGAAACACATACAGACCCTGACAATGCATGGAGTGATGCTGCACAGCAAATTACTCCAAAAACACTTGTTAAAATGATGCAAGATTTAAAAACAAGAAAAGTTACTAATGAAGAAGTAGATTATAACAACAAGTTAAATACACTTAGAACCCAGATAGATGTCATTGATCACGGATTACTTGATACTCTTGGAAAAAGAATGAATGTGGCTATTAAAATAGGAGGGCTTAAAAAGCAAAAAAATGTTGCAGTTTTACAAACTAAAAGATGGAATGAGATTCTTGGAAAAATGATTTTAGAAGGCGAACAGAAAGGTTTGAGTGAAGAATTTGTACTACGAATGTTTAAGGCTATACATCAAGAATCAATAAATCATCAAGAAAAAGTCATTAACAGTAAATAATTATATGAAAGGACGAGTTTATAAATCAACTGGAAATTGGTATTCTGTTCATACAGAATCTAGTCAGATTTATAAATGTAATATAAAAGGAAAATTTAGATCTTTAGGGATCAAAAGTACTAATCCAATTGCTGTTGGAGATATTGTAAATTTTGAAATAACTAATAAAGAAGAGCTCAAAGGAGTTATTTATGAAATTGAAAAGAGGGAAAACTATATAATTAGAAAATCCGTTAACCTTTCAAAGCAATCACATATAATAGCTTCTAATGTTGATTGTTGTTTTTTGATTGTAACTCCAAATAGTCCAACTACTTCTTCAATATTTATTGATAGAGTTTTGGTAGCTACTAAATCTTTTGGAATTGAAACCATAATTTTGTTTAATAAAATAGATAATTATTCAAAAAATGATTTAGAAGAAGTGGATCGCTTAAAAATTATTTATGATCAAGTTGGGTACAAATCATTAAAGATTTCTGCTTTAAAAGAACTTAATATTCAAGCCGTTAAAGATATGATGTTAAATAAAATTTCAATTTTTACGGGACATAGTGGAGCTGGAAAAACTAGTCTTGTAAATGCATTAGATCCAAATTTATTACTTAAAACAACAGAAATATCAAAAATAAATGAACAGGGTCAGCATACAACGACTTTTGCTGAAATGTTTGATCTAAATTTTGGTGCTTCCATTATTGATAGTCCTGGAATAAAAGGGTTTGGTTTAATCGATATAGAAAAAAATGAATTAGGTGATTTTTTTTCAGAATTTATTTTATACAAATCAAATTGTAAATTCAATAATTGTATTCATCAGAAAGAGCCTCATTGCGCTATTAAAAAAGCGGTAAAAAATGGTATTATTTCAGAATCTAGATATAAAAGTTATTTAAGTTTATTAGTAGATGAGGGAAATAATTACAGAACAGATTATTGGGAATAAATGAGAGTAGTAATTCAAAGAGTGAAAAAGGCTAGTGTTGAAGTTGATGATTTAATTGTTTCATCAATTGATGGAGGATTAGTGGTTTTACTAGGAATTGAAAATGAGGATAATTCAAATGATATAGAATGGTTGACTACAAAAATATCGCAATTAAGAATTTTTGATGACAAAAATAAGGTTATGAATAATTCTCTTATAGACGTCAAAGCAGATATAATTGTAATTAGTCAATTCACTCTTTATGCTTCAACGAAAAAAGGGAATAGACCTTCTTATATAAAAGCTTCGAAAAGCGATTTTGCTAATAAAATTTATAAAGAGTTTTTAACTTCAATTGAAAATAAAATTAATAAGAAGTCATTTTCAGGAATTTTTGGAGCCGATATGTTAGTTAAAATTGAAAATGATGGGCCTGTGACTATCTTTATTGATTCAAAAAACAAAGAATAATTAATGCAATGGGACTAAAAAAATTACAAAAAGAAGTAGACGTTTGGATTAAAGAACATGGAGTTCGTTATTTTGACCCTCTTACAAATATGGCTCAACTTTCTGAGGAAGTTGGAGAAGTTGCTCGAATTATAGCTCGAAGGTATGGTGAACAGTCAGAAAAAGAATCTGACAAAAAGAAGGATCTAGCAGAAGAGCTTTCTGATGTTGTTTTTGTAGTATTGTGTTTAGCAAATCAAACTGGTTTAGATTTAGAAAAAGCATTTGATGAAAAAATCAAACTTAAAACCAAAAGAGACCATCTAAGGCATAAGAATAATCCAAAACTAAAAAAATAATTATGAATTTTTTGGTTGAACATTCTAATACTCGAATTAGCCATTCCTTCAATATATCAGGTTCGAAAAGTGAATCTAATAGATTACTCATTTTAAAGTATATTTTTAAAAACATTGCAATTGAAAATATTTCTAATTCTGATGATACTAAAATTTTACAACATTATTTAAAAAGCGAATCTACATTAATTGATGTTCATCACGCAGGAACTGCAATGCGATTTTTAACAGCCTACTTATCAATTAAAAAAAAAAAAACTTTTCAAATTACAGGATCTGAAAGAATGCAGAATAGGCCAATAAAAATTTTAGTTGATGCATTGAATGAATTAGGTGCAGACATTATTTATTCAAACAGATTAGGATATCCTCCAATAAATATTAACGGCAAAACACTCGAAGGAGGAGAAATTTCTTTAAGTTCTGAAGTAAGCAGTCAGTATATTACTGCTTTAATGCTTATTGCTTCATCCTTAAAAAAAGGTTTAATTATTAATTTAGTAGGACCTATCACTTCTAAACCCTACATAGAAATGACTTCTAGTATTTTGAATAGAGTTGGAATTAAATGTGATTTTGTTGGAGATAAAATTTCAATTCAATCAACTGAGTTAGTTAATAAAAGTATTCAGAAAGTTGAATCTGATTGGAGTTCCTTGTCATATTTCTACAGTATTGTAGCATTATCTAAGGATTCAGAATTGAATATAGGTAGTTATACTATTAATTCAGTTCAGGGAGATAACAAATTAATTGACATTTATAAAAAACTTGGAGTTGAAACTAGCTTTAAAAATAATATAATCTCTATTAAGAACATTAAATTACCAAAATCTTTAGACTCTATAAAATTGAATTTATCTGACACACCAGATATTGCACAAACAATAGCTGTAACATGTTTTGGTTTGGGACTATCTTGTGATTTATATGGATTACACACTTTAAAAATTAAAGAAACAGATAGACTTGAAGCTTTGAAAGTGGAGTTAACTAAGTTGGGAGCAGTTGTTAAGGTTACAAAAGATAGTTTTCACTTAAAGAAGCATAGCAAAATTATTGCTAATGTTATAATAGAGACTTATAACGATCATAGAATGGCTATGGCATTTACTCCTTTAGCAATTTGTCAACCAATAATTATTAATAATCCTGGTGTAGTTTCAAAATCATTTCCTGATTTTTGGACTCGTTTAAAAGAGATGAATTTTATAATTTCTAAAATTTAATTCAATTATATTCAAATAAACTTGACTTTGCTAGTTTCAGGAGTGTATATTTGCACCTTCTAAAATTATATACATGAAACTATCGCATTTTCACTTTGATTTACCAACAGAACGATTAGCAGAATATCCTTCAGATCACAGGGATGAATCTAGGCTAATGGTTTTAGACAGAAAAAAAGAAACAATTGAACATAAAGTTTTTAAAGATGTTGCCAACTATTTTGACGAAGGAGATACTTTTGTCATGAATAACACTAAAGTTTTCCCTGCTAGACTTATGGGTAATAAAGAAAAGACTGGAGCTAGAATTGAAGTTTTTCTTTTAAGAGAGTTAAGTAATGAGCAAAGACTTTGGGATGTGTTAGTTGATCCTGCTAGAAAAATTAGAATAGGAAATAAGCTTTATTTTTCTGAAGATGATAGTTTGGTTGCTGAAGTAATAGATAATACAACTTCAAGAGGCAGGACATTGAGATTTTTATTTGATGGATCTTACGAGGAATTTCGTAAAGCGCTTTTTGAACTAGGGCAAACCCCTCTTCCTAAATATATTCAAAGAGAAGAAGAAAGTTTTGATAAAGAAAGGTATCAAACTATATATGCAAAACATGAAGGAGCAGTAGCTGCTCCAACTGCCGGAATGCATTTTTCAAAACATTTACTTAAAAAGTTAGAAATTAAGGGTGTGAATATGGCAGAATTGACAATGCATGTTGGTTTAGGAACTTTTAATCCTGTAGAGGTAGAAGATTTGTCTAAACATAAAATGGATTCTGAAGAGCTTTTTATTGATCAAAAGGCGTGTGATATTGTTAATACTGCTAAGAAAAATAAAAAAAGAATATGTGCCGTAGGGACTACATCAATGAGAGGAATTGAATCATCTGTTTCTTCTTTTAACACTTTAAATCCATATAACGGTTGGACTCATAAATTTATTTTTCCTCCTTATAAATTTAGAATTGCAGATTCTATGATTACAAACTTACATACTCCTAAGTCAACATTATTAATGATGGCATCAGCTTTTGCTGGACCTGACTTTATTAAGGAAGCTTATAATATTGCTATTAAAGAAAAATATAATTTTTATTCTTATGGTGATGCGATGTTAATTATATAGAAAATTTATTATGACTGTTAAAAAAGACATACGTTCTTTAAGTCTTAAAGAATTATGTTCTTTTTTCGAATCTAATAATTATCCTACTTTTAGGGGTGATCAGGTCTATAATTGGTTATGGAATAAATCCTGTTTTTCTTTTGATGAAATGACAAATCTATCCTTAGAATTAAGAGAGGTTTTAAAAAAATATTTTGTTATTAACCATATTAAAATACATGAAATTCAAAAAAGCAATGATGGGACTATTAAAAATGCTGTAAAGCTTTTTGATGATCTTTTAGTTGAATCTGTATTAATACCTGTTAAAAATAGAACAACTGCCTGTATTTCAAGTCAAGTTGGTTGTAGTTTAGATTGTGAGTTTTGTGCTACTTCTAAATTAAAAAGAATTAGAAATCTTAATCCTGATGAGATTTTTGATCAAGCTTCTACTATAAACTTACAAAGTAAACTTTATTATAATAGGCCTATTTCTAATATAGTTTTTATGGGCATGGGCGAACCATTATTGAATTATATAAATTTAATAAAGGGAATCGAGATGATAACCAGTAAAGATGGTTTAGGAATGTCTCCAAGAAGAATTACAGTGTCCACATCAGGAATTTCAAAATTAATTGTTAAGATGGCAGATGAAAATGTAAAATTTAATCTAGCAGTTTCTTTACATTCCGCTATTGAAGAAACAAGAAATAAAATAATGCCATTTTCAATAAAATTTCCTTTAACTGATTTAAAAGAAGCTGTTAAGTATTGGAATGATAAAACTCAAAAAATAGTAACTTATGAATACATTGTTTGGAAAGGAATTAATGACGATTCGAGGCATATAGATGCTTTAGTAAACTTTTGTAAATACTCTCCTTCAAAAGTAAATATCATCGAGTACAACAAAACAGATAATGATTTTTTTATTCCGGCTGATGATAGTGTAATTAAAAAATATATTGAAAAACTAGAAAATAATAGAATCCCAGTTACTATTAGAAAATCTAGAGGAAAAGATATAGATGCAGCATGTGGACAATTGGCTAATAAATTAAAGCAATAAAATCTATTCATTTGAATT
>TARA_B110000914_G_scaffold132279_1_pt1 | contig 10219 bp, 7 predicted proteins | sample TARA_B110000914 | Tara Oceans TARA_B110000914 (sample SAMEA4397983) | marine metagenome | biome: Polar Biome; feature: [MES] marine water layer (ENVO:01000295) within the mesopelagic zone...; material: water (ENVO:00002006), including particulate matter (ENVO:01000060) such as......
CTGAACCTGTAAAACCAATTGCACCGGCAGAACCAGTGTAACCTATTCCACCACCAACACTGAATAAAGTCCAGTTGGCATCGGCGTTTGGTACAGCACCTGTAATACTACTACGAGTCTCTGAACCTTGAAGTTTGTAAGTATAATATTTGTCAGCTGTATATGTTGTAGAGCCATTAGTATATCCGTTTTTAACATATACTAACATACCCTCCTGGATTCTAGCACCTGGAATATCATGTAACTGATCGCCAGAAGCACCAGATATACTTTGAAGTGTTCCTCTTACCTCTGTGTCTAATACGATAGGCGCATTAGTGCCGGTACTCCAAGTACCTGGCCAGACGTTTCGGGTTAATCCATCGTAGTTAGTAGCCATCTATTAACTTATCTCCACATATGTTGTTCCTGGTTGTAAAGTAAATCCGTAAATATGATAACTTTCGGAAGTTAAACCAGAAGGTGGTGAATCAGGAATTAAAGAAATTGTTCCACCATCTGTAGTAGAAACATCACTTAATAAACCTGCACTAGCACCTGTTTTAAATGTTGTTGGTTGACTTGCAGAATTCCTAACAGCAAACCAAAATGCTCTAGGATTAGAATCTGAATTATTAACTGATTGAACACTAAAGTTTTTAGTTTGATCACCTAATTGATTCACTGCTGATTCAAAACCTGTAGATTGAGAATCATTTATTATATCGGCAATAGTTGGAGGAGAACCTACAGCTGTTGTCCAAGTCCAGAAAGACGGATATGAAAATGAAGCAGATACGTTGCTTGTTGTTGTAGACTGATCTACCGTATATGAGGTACCTGTTACATTGACTGGTCTAGTAAACGTTGTAGTGTTACTGACCGTTCTTGTATCGCTTGTATTATCTTTGTGTATAGGTGATGTAAAGGTAAATGTTCCACTTACAGACCCGCTTCCTGAAGTCGTACTTAAAGAACCACCACTTGCTGTAAGAGCATGTGAAGTGTTACTTGAAGAATTAATATTATTTACACTTGTGTTGTACGATGTACTAGTGTAAGTTTTTAAAAAAGTTTTACCACTAACATTTGATTTAGATAAACTATGAGAGGCAGTTGCCCAACTCAAAGACATGTTTGTAGTTGAATCTGTATATTCTGATTCTGTACCATTGTTACGATTGAATCTAACTACAGCACTTGCTGAGCCACCACTACGACTAGTAGATGTTGATCTGATATATGAAGTAGAATTGTTTGTTGTAAAACTTTGTGACCAATCTACACCTCCTGCTGGTGTTTGTGAATAACTACCTGCTGAATAATTACTTAAAGTACCGTTAACACTTCCACTTGATTGAGTGATAGAGTAAACTGAACTTATATAATCATTTGTAATATCGCTAGGGTTATTTATTGATACAGAAAATCCTGTTGCTGCTCTATCCCAATCTAGATAACTTGATGGACTAGGTGATGAAGAAAAAGTAGGAGTAAATGTTGCTAAAGTTAATCTTAATAAGTCAGATGAAAACTCTGCCGTTCTAACTGTTTTTGTTTGACCACTTTCCAAATATCCTGTAAGTGTTCTATAATCTCCTGAAGTTGTAAATACAAATGGAGAATCTGAACCTGATCCTGCCGAACCAGTGAAACCAACAGTACCAACTGAACCAGCGAAACCTGTTCCTACCGAACCTGTGTAACCTATTGAACCATCTGAACCGTCTGATCCGTCAGCACCTGCTGAACCTGAAAATCCTACTGTACCTTGATCACCTTTTGATCCTGAATATCCTAATGAGCCTTGTGAACCTGAAAATCCTGCTGTACCTTTTGATCCTGAATAACCTAATGCACCTGCTGTGCCTGTATCACCTTTTGATCCTGAATATCCTAAAGCACCTGCTGATCCTGAATAACCACCACCTGGCCCTTGAGCACCTGTATCTCCTTTTGATCCTGAATAACCTGCACCTGTTGAACCTGTGAAACCTACAGAGCCGTCTGAACCATCGTTACCATCAGCACCTGCTGATCCTGAATAACCAATGACACCTTGACTACCTGCTGATCCTGAATAACCTAATGCACCTGCTGTACCTCGTGAACCTGAAAATCCTACTGTACCCGATGTACCTGTATCTCCTTTTGATCCTGAATATCCTAATGAGCCTTGTGAACCTGAATAACCTAATGCACCTGCTGTGCCTGTATCTCCTTTTGATCCTGAATATCCTAAACCACCGGTTGAACCTGCTGATCCTGAATAACCTACAGAGCCTGCTGAACCTGAAAATCCTACTGTACCAGCTGAACCTGTGAAACCTGTTCCTTGTGAACCTGTGTAACCTAAAGTACCTGCTGTACCTTGACTACCTGTGAAACCTGCACCTTGTGAACCTGTGTAACCTAAACCACCTGAACCTGTATAACCTTGAGAACCTGCATAACCTCCACCAGGACCGGCAGCGCCTGTAGCACCAGCAGAACCAGTGAAACCTGCGGCTCCAGCGGAACCTGAATAACCTATACGTCCTAGACCTACTCGGACCGATGGACTCTTAATTACTGGCATTGTGCGATACTATTTCCCCTCATATATGTCCAAGCATTGACATTTATTTGTTTTTGTGTTACTGTATATTTATAAATAAACTGTAGTGAATTAAAAATTAAATTGATACTAATAATATGACAACCATAGCGTTTTTAGATATAATAGGGTTACCATACGATGGAGATACTTTAAAGAAAAGAGGTCTCGGTGGATCAGAATCAGCGACAATATTAATGGCTAAAAACCTTGCCAAACTAGGATTTGAGGTAACAATCTTCAATAACTGTTCAAAAGATCCTAATCTTGCAAAAGAAGGGAACTATGATGGTGTTCAATATCTAGACAACTCTATACTTGATTATAAGAGTGATTTTAGATTTGATGTTGTAATATCATTAAGAACAATAATTCCTTTCTTAACACCTAACATGTATAGTCAGTTTGCTCAATACAATCCTCAAAGATATTCTGCAATAAAAAATTATGCAAAACATAAAATAGTATGGATGCACGATACGTTTGCAAACGGAGATATTTATTTAGAAGACTTGCTTGTAGGTGGACATATAGATGAAGTATTTACTCTATCTGATTTTCACTCAACTTATGTAACTAACTGTGATCATGGTAGAAGAAGAAACTTTGAAGTTTTAAAAAAGAAATTCTTTCAAACTAGAAATGGTATAGTAACATATAAAGAAGATATTGATATAAGAAAAAAAGATCCTCATCTATACGTTTTTAATGCAGCTTTTACAAAAGGTATGAAACCTTTAGTAGAACATATATGGCCAAAAATTAAGGCAAAGATACCAGAGGCAAAATTAATATGTATTGGTGGATTTTATGTTTTTCCAGGACAAGAGTTAGACGCTCAAGGACAAGAATGGACTAAAATGTCCAATGATCCTAAAAATAAAAATTTAGGTATAGAATTTACAGGTGTTATAAAACAATCTGAAATAGCAGATATACTAGAAAGAGCAAGTTTTAAATTATTTCCAGGTGCCTTTCCTGAAACATTTGGCATATCAACTTTAGAAGCATTAGCATATAATACTCCTGTAATCGCCACACGTTTTGGTGCTTTAGAAGAAACAGCAGTACAAGAAGCTTGTTATCTTATAGATTATGCAATTGAACCAAACAATTTATTTCAATTTATTAATCAACCACATCAAGTAGAAAAATTTGTCAATGCAGTTTTGATGTCTCATCATAATAGATATTTACATCAACAAAAACAATATGCTTGTAATCTTATAAAAGGTATTGTTGGTTGGGATTCAGTAGCTTTACAATGGAAACAACATATACTTTATAAATTAGGAGATTACTTATCTAAAGAAGAATATAGAAAGGTAAGTTATATAAACTCCAGACATAGAACGGTATTTGGTAGAAGATTTACAAATGAAGAAGAAAATTATTTACCTAGAAAAAAAGAACAAAGAATAGTTATAATCTCACCGACTTATAATTCGGCTAACTATATAGAGAACTGTATTAAATCAGTTGTAACACAAGATTATGATAACTACTTAATGATAGTAATTGATGATTGTTCCACTGATAATACATATTCAATTGCAAAACAATATGAAAGTGAAAATATTAAAGTAATTAGAAATGAAGTAAACAAAGGTGCTGTTTGTAATCAAATAGAATCTATAAAGAAATATTGTGATAAAGATGATATAGTAATGTTCCTAGATGGCGATGACTCTCTAGTTAATAACAATCAGATACTTCATTTTTATAATAATCTTTATGACGGCACTACAGAATTTTCTTATGGGTCATGTTGGTCTATGGTAGATAAAATACCTTTAGTAGCACAACCTTATCCAGATGAAATAAAAAAACAAAAGAAATACAGAGAATACAAATTTAATTGGAATATGCCATACACACATTTAAGAACTTTCAAAGCAAATCTTTTAGATGGCGTAGATGATAGTAACTTCCAAGACGAAAACAAAAAGTGGTACAAAGCTGGTGGCGATGGTTCTATATTTTATACACTCATTGAGCAGTGTGATCCCGACAAGGTAAAAGTAGTATCAGATGTAGTGTATAACTATAACGATATAAATCCACTAAACGACTATAAAATTAACTCTAACGAACAAACAAAAAACGCAAATAGGATAATAACACAATGAAAAAAATACTGATAGCAATACCAACAAACAAGTTTATTGAACCATCAACGTTCAAAGCAATTTATGATTTAAAAGTACCAGAAGGATATAAAACTGAATTTCAATTCTTTTTTGGTTATCAAGTAGATCAAATAAGAAACTTAATTGCTGAATGGGGTCAACATTATGATTATTTGTTTTCTGTAGATAGTGATATATCTTTTGCTTCAGATACGTTAGAGAAAATGATCAAACATGACAAAGATATGGTATCAGGTCTTTATATTCAAAGAATACAAGGCACTCATCATTTAGAAATTTATAAAAAAAGACCAGAGGGTGGTGGAAATGAACGTATAAAATTTGAAGAATGTAAAGATACTCCGCTTATGCAAATTGCAGCTTGTGGTTTAGGTTGTGTTCTTATAAAAGGAAAAGTTTTAAAAGATGTAGGTTATCCTCAATTCACTTATCACTCAGCACTTAATCATGCTAATACAATATCCGAAGATGTTGATTTCTGTAGAAAAGCAGGCAATCTAGGTTTTGAATTATGGGCAGATACAACAATACGTTGTGATCATACAGGTGATAGTACTTTCAAGGTAGGTCAAATTAATAAAGCTGTTGATATGTTTGCTGTAGATCAGGCACCAACAACAAGCGCTACTATGACAGCTGAAGAACCTTTTGATAAAACTGCTAAAGATGTTGTTAGAACATCACCAGGTATTGATCCTGTAACTGGAAAGTATTCATTAGAAGTAAATGAAGGAGATATTTTCACTGGCGATAGTATAGAGTATGGAAGTTTAGCTACAGCCGTAAAAATGTTAAAAAATCCTATAGGTGTAAGTATGGAGATTGGTGTTAGATTAGGTTTAGGAAGTAAAACTATTATGGACGCATACAGACATTATCACCCAACTGTTAGAGCTAATCATTTAGGTGTAGATCCATATGGTAATATTGACTATGCAGCTTCTGATAGTGTGTTAGCCAGAAAATTCAACTATGATAATAAAATGAGACAAAGAACACTAGGTAACTTTGCTCAATATTATCCAGAGTTTCATTTAGTTAATTTAGAAGATACAGAGTTTATGAATAGATTTAAAGATGGTTTTCCTATCTACGAAGAAAACAAAATCATGTTAGAAAAATATGAAATGATACACTTTGATGGTCCTCACGATACTGCTAGTGTAATAAAAGAAGCTGCTTTCTTCAATGAAAGAAAAGCCGATCAAACAATTTGGGTTTTTGACGATATATCTGGTTTAAATTGGGATGCGTTAATGCAATTTATGACTAAAGCTGGTTTTGGCCTAGCACAAAAAGGCGATAACAAAGCAACGTTTGAATATAATAAATCTTAAAAAGAAACAACTACAGAGGGAGTTACGATAACAATTCCCTCTAGTAAACGAGTTACAGTACTATCGGAATGAGTAGCAACTACGTCAAATACGTGACGACCTGCCTTTAAAGATTTCGTTTGATCAGCAGTTAAACTTATAGTAACGACACCCTCGGTTGGTTGTGATACTGTACATGTAAAAACTGTTCTAGGATATGTAGAGGAATAACCTTTAGACATTTTAGCAACCATCGTAAATCCAGTAAGATCAAAATCTGTACCATCGGAATTAGTGACTTCTAAATCGTATGTAAAATTAGACCCTTGGTCTATCGTTAAGTTTGCTATTCCAGCCATACAGTTATTTATATGACCTCAAGGTTGCCTTTTAATTAAAAATGATGTATAAATAGATACAATATGAATGTGACACCTTTATTTGCTATTGCTATATTATTACCTAGTCTTACAAATAATCGTTATATACAATATCTTTTACCAATGACTTTTCTGTTAATAAAAGATATTTTCATCGGCTTTCATTCTTTAATGATACCTGTTTATGGGTGTATGTGCTTATTCGTTCTTGCGAGTAAATTTATTAAAAATGAAATCTATGCTACTTTTGTAGGTGTAATGACATGGCATGTTCTTATTAACTATGCTGTCTGGTATAAATCAGGTGGCGATTTATTAACAACGTATATTATGGCGATACCATTTGATTTTAATTTACTGGTTTCAACTTTAATATGTGTAATAATTGGAAAACTATGTATAAAATATTATTATCAATACTTCTTTTCTCTACCGTTGCGTTAGCACATGAGGAAAAACCATCATACTATGACGATGATGGCAACTTGGTCGTTACTCTCCATATTCATGGATTAAGAACTGCCAGCGACCTACAACATAAAACATATTCGTATGATGTTGTCAGTCCTGAAAATTTAAATGAAAGTACTTCACTTAATATTGTAACTTCAGGTCCTAAAAATCAACTGTCTTCTACATTTACTAGAGGAACAGATTCAGATCATACATTAATAACATTAAATGGTATCGGAATAAAAGATAGATCAACTACCGGTGGTACAGATGATATCGGACAACACGGAACATTAGGCACTTGTGCTATAGAAATCATAAAAGGTCCTATGGGAACAGTTTATGGTGCTGAAGCTATTGGTGGTGTTATCAATATGAAAACCTGTGCTAGTGATGAAAATTCAATTTCATTAGATTATGGTTCTCATAACACATGGAACAAAACAATAAAATTAGGAACATTCCTTGAAGAACACAAAACTATATTAGACTTTAGAATTGAAGACGAGACTAGTGATGGTATCTCTGTCTATCCTCAAGGTGCGGAAAAAGACCCTTATGATAATAGAAGTTACTTTCTTAATACAGAAACTACTTTAGATAATGGTTATACTTTAGGTACCATTTTTATAGACAAACAAAATGATTCTAGTTTAGATAATGGTGGTTCTGATCACTTAGCTTACACTAGTGAGTGGAATTTTAAAAACCAACAAATTAATTACTTTGATAAAAATACTCACTTTACATTTAATAATAGTGATCATAAAAGATCATATCTTAAATCTGGCGACACTGACTTATATGAAAGTAATGTAAAAACTTTTCATGTGGACAATACAAAATATGTTAATGACAATTTATCATTTACTTCAGGCTTTGACCATGAAATAACAGATGTTAATTTCAACACTAACATTGGTTCTTATGTTCCAAGTGTTAATAAAAAAAGTCACTTACATGGTTACAGTGGAACAATTGACTATTTAATTAATGATACCTTTTTAACTTATGGTATTAGATATGATGATCAATCAAGATTCGGTAGTTTTACTAATCATAGATATGGTTTTGAACATAACGGCATAAGAGGTTCTATATCTACAGGTCATAAAGCACCTACAATATATGAAATGTATGGTACAAGTGGTTACGGATTTTCAGGTAATGAAAATGCAAAACCTGAAGAAAGTAAATCTTACGAAATAGGATATAAAAAACATTTTAAAGAAACTAATCTTAAATCAATTGATATAGCTATTTTTCAAATTGATATAGAAAATCTTTTAAACTACCAAGACAGTACAATAAAAAATATTAGTGGTACGTCTACTCGTCATGGTGCTGAAATGGGATTGACTTATGATATAAACAATTTTATCATAAAGAATAATACAAGTTGGATAGTTTCTGAAGGAAGTAACGGAACAACTTTACGAAGAAAACCAAAATGGATTAATAATACAAGTATCTATACGGAGTACAAAGGTTATAATTTAACATCTAATATAAATTATTATGGAGAACATTTAGATGTAGATAGTGTGACTTATGCTACTATTCCTAAATCAGAGGTTACAACAGTAGACTTTGGTGTTTCAAAATATATTGGAGATTATTTAATATACTCTAAACTTAATAATGCTTTTGATGAAGACTATGAAAGACCAGATGGTTATAACCAAGATGGTAGAAACTTTAACTTTGGAATAAAAAAGAGCTTTTAACTTTGAACGTGTAAAGTTTTCTTTGCTTTAGGGTGTGCAAATCCTATAGACTTTCTTTTTTCATTAAGTTTGTCGGATTTGTATCTCTCTATCTTATCAATACAATGTTGTTGGAAATTATAACCCAATTCATTGCCTAACTCATATACTTTTATAAATCTTTGAAATCTTATATCAAAGTCTGAATTTTTATTCTTCCATTTAAAACCAAACTCACTATCAAACAACTCTCTATGTTCAAAGTCTAATGGTGTATTTTTAAAGGTCATCATAACATGGTGTGATATACTTATTAAATGTGAATATTTTGCATAGTCTCTTATTAGTTGTAGAGTATCTTCAAACATTTCTTCCGTTTCCGTAGGATAACCTACGATAAGTAAAAACTTCATTGTAATATTTCGTTCACCTAAATTAGTTACAAAGTATTTTATGTCTTCATTGGTAAACTTCTTTTTCATATGATCTCTAACTTCTTCATTACCTGCCTCTATACCCATTTCTAATCCATTGCAACCAGAGTTTTGTAAATTATCAAAGTCTTGTTGAGAAAAAGTTTTTTCTGCTCTAACGATAAACTGTCCTTCCCATTTAATCTTTTTAGGTCTAGTAGCTAACTCAGCACACAAATCCCTAAAGTGTTTCATTGATCCGTTAACTAAAGAGTCTGAAAAATGTATTTTGTTTCCACCTGTGGTTTCTGATACGTGGTGCATTTCGTCTGCTATCTTCTTACCTGTCTTCCATCTAAATTTAGGCCATATACTTGCAACATCACAAAAGGTACAATTTCTAACACAACCTCTAGAACCAGATATTACAAATTTACGATAGTTATGTTGTTGTATTACGTCTGAATAATCAGGTGGTGGTAATGACTCTATGTCTTCTATTTGTTTTGGTTGTTTTCCGTTAATGCCAGGATAATCAAAATTGTTATTTAAAAATTCTACAAAGGCATACTCTCCTTCTCCTGTAATATAATATTTTGATGGCCATGCTATGTCTACACCTGATCCACCATATAATACATTTTCATATCTTTCACCTAGTTTTAAGGCGTCATCTTTTTGTTCATAGGAGAATACAGATATACCTAGCCATCTGAAATCATATTTTGCAATTTCTTTATGAATATTATCTAAAGTATCTAACTGATTGCCATCTATAACTTTGATTTTAAATCCTTGTGTTTCTAAATATCCTTTTAAAAAAGAAGGACCAGGTGCAGGTTTACTTTTATCCATTCCTGGTAGTGAAGTTATAAGAGCGTCATATAACATTAGTAAGGTAGTCCTCCAACAATATGAATACGATTTTCCTTTGAACAGTTTAATGCTGTATGAAATTTAGTAGTATCTATTACATATGCCTCGCCTGTCGCTGGTATGTGTATTCTATCACTGTCTAATAATAAAAAACAATGATCATTTGTAACAATTGGTATGTGTAATCTTTTTGTTAAATCATTGTGCCAAAGATAACATGCTTTAGGTTTCATTCTCATTAATCTTGTTCTAGTAAGTTTATGTTCTTCCATTATACTATTGATGTAGGGTATATTAAATAATGGAATAGTATATGTGTGTTCGCTACTGTCTATATCATAACCTTTACC
>TARA_B110000914_G_scaffold219831_1_pt1 | contig 10157 bp, 8 predicted proteins | sample TARA_B110000914 | Tara Oceans TARA_B110000914 (sample SAMEA4397983) | marine metagenome | biome: Polar Biome; feature: [MES] marine water layer (ENVO:01000295) within the mesopelagic zone...; material: water (ENVO:00002006), including particulate matter (ENVO:01000060) such as......
AAATGATGTTTTTAGCTTGTATGCAGGTAAATCAAGTCTAGAAGGAAATATCTTATTGCAACCTATAGGTTTAACTGGTAATGGTATTATGAAACTAGATTTAGCTGAAATATCTTCAGATTTCTTTTCTTTTAATTCAAATTGGTTTAAATCTGATACTGCAAATTTAAATGTTTTTGATAATACAAAAGCTTTAGCTTTTAGTGCTCAGAATCTTAGAGCAAATATTGACATATTAGATAGGGAAGGTGTCTTTTACTCTAATGGAGTCGGATCGTATGTAAATTTTCCAGCAAGTGAATATATATGTTTTATTGATAAATTAAGATGGGAAATGGACAAGGAACAATTAACCTTAGGAGAAGAGGATGGTTCTCAGTCCTTTGGATCACGATTTGTTTCTTTAAATAGTAATCAAGATTCATTATCTTTTGTTGCTAAAAATGCTGATTACAGTCTTAAGGATTATATCATTAATGCATATGGAGTTGATAGTCTGAATATAGCAGATGCTATTATCTATCCTGATTCAGGTATTTTAACAGTTGAACGGAATGCTAATATTAGACCCTTATCAAATGCTAATATTATAGTAGATGCATTAACAAGGTATCATACTTTTTCTAATTCTACAGTAAATATTAATGGTGCTAATAATTATTCTGGCTCTGGTGATTATGTATATATAGATGCATTAAATAATCAACAGGATATTTATTTCTCTGATATAGCAGTAAATGATGATACAATAACTATTGCTACTGGCTTAGTTGATGATGTTAAATCATTTAAAATTGGCGAGCGATATAATTTTAAGGGAGAAGTGCAATTGTTGGGTGATTGTAAGAATTTAACCTTTAATGGTTTCTTTAAAATCAATCATAGTTGTTTAGCCTTCTCAAAAGAATGGATTAAATTTTCATCTGAAATTAATTCTTCTAAAATATCATTTAACATTAATGATAATCTATATAACGATAATGATGATAAGCTATCTTCTGGAATATATATGAGTAAAGATTCATCATTTTATTATTCTACATTCTTAAGTCCAAAGAAAAGAGGGATTGATTATGAAGTTTTTAGTTCTAGCTCAACTGTATATTATAGTGATAAGCATTCTTCTTTTATTGTTGGTGGCTTAGATTCTGCTTCTAATTATTTAATACTAGATGATAAGACATGTGCAACATATGGATCTGGGGATATTGATTTAGATCTTAATCTTGGAAGAATAGAAACTAAGGTTATTGGTGATATTTCAAATACTAGCAAGAATAATTTAACTTTTAACGGTTTCTTAATGTTAGATTTTGATTTCTCAAAAGAAGCTATGGAAATTATGGCTCAAGATATTTTTTCTGCACCTGGAGATGAAATATTTGAGTATAATAAAAATTATGAAAATAATTTATCAAGAATTGTAGGTAATGATGTAAAGGATGAATTGATGATTGATCTAGAGATGCATGATGCATTTGAAAAACTACCTAATTCGATGAATCATTCTCTCTCTTTTACTGATATTAGTTTAAAATGGGATAATATGAATAAATCATTTATTTCAGAGAATAATATTGGTATAGGTAGTATTAATAATACACAAATAAATGGCATTTTAAAAGGTCATGTTTTAATTGAAAAAGGAAGGAATTCTGATATTTTAACGATATATCTCCAAACTGAATTTTATGACGAATATTATTTTGTTTATAAAAATGGTTTAATGAGAGCTATTTCTACAAATCCTGAATTTAATTTGGCGATATCAGATTTGAAAGACACAAAAAGAAAATCTGAATCAATTAAAGGTCAGGTTCCTTATAGGTATATGCTTGCTAATGAAGATGCTCCTGAAAAATTTCTAAAAAAAATTAAAAAGAAATTTTAATTCTTAAATTGCAAATATTTTTATGATTGATCAAGAATACATATACTTTCTTATAATACTTGCTTATTTAACAGGTGCTTTTCCATCGGCAGTATTAATTGGAAAAATATTTTTTAAAACAGATGTTAGAGAGTTTGGAAGTGGAAATGCTGGAGCTACTAATACTTTTAGAGTATTAGGTAAAAAAGCAGGTATCCCAGTTTTAATTTTAGATATCTTTAAAGGATGGTTGGTGGTTAAGTATGTTTTTCTTATTAATACTCCTTCACAAAATATAGATTTAGAATTTGAGCATCAATTAGTTTTTGGTATTGCTGCAGTAATAGGTCATCTATTTCCTATTTACACAGGATTTAGAGGTGGTAAGGGAATAGCAACTTTACTTGGTATATTAATTGGTATTCAACCATATGCTGCCTTATTATCATTTATTGTTTTTTTATTTGTTTTTATATTTTCAAGATATATTTCATTAGCATCAATTATATCTTCAATAACTTTTCCAATAATTATTTATTTTTTATCAGATTCAAGTGATGTATCATTAATTATATTTTCTATTTTTGTTCCATTACTCGCTCTAATTACTCATCAAAAGAATATTGAAAGATTATTAAGAGGTGAGGAGATAAAAGTAAAATTTAAATAACCTTCTATTATGTCTTTAAACTATAACAAACCAAACAAGATTCATAAAAAGAGTATAGCTCATAAGACACTATATCTAATTGATGATAGCTTTAATACTTTTGATCACGTTATTGATTGTTTAGTTGCAATATGCGACCATTCTTCTCTTCAAGCAGAACAATGTGCTCTACTTACTCATTATAATGGAAGATGTGATATATTACGTGGAGAAATTTCAGAACTAAAGCCATTTCAAGAAGATCTTGAATTATATGGTTTAAATGTTCAGATCATATAGTTAGATTACATTATTATAAAACTATTAGGCTCTGTAGCTTAACTGGATAGAGCACCTGACTACGGATCAGGAGGTTAGGGGTTCGAATCCCTTCAGAGTCACACTAAGCCCTGTATTAATTATAGGGTTTTTTCATTATATATCTTATAATATTATTTTTGTTTTGATTGAGGATGTAGATTTTTTGGCTATTCTATAATTAAAGTTTATTTTATAATCTTAATAATTGCTGATTTATTTAATTCAAGTTGAGTAAGTATTGGATACTTTTTTTTTCTATCAATTAATTCAACTCTACTAGTATTTGGTGAAGATTTTCCAATACTTGTTGCTCTTATATTTATTATATTCTTACCTTTTAAAAGTTTGTATCTGATTTTTTTTGGTTTATTTTTAGTTTCATAATTATCTAAAATTAGATTGCCATTTACTGAAAGATTTATTTTATCACCATCTTCTTGATTGCTGTCCCAAACTTTAAGAATTAGAAATTTTGAGACCCAATTTATCTTAAAATCATCTCCATCTTTAATTATTTGAGTCTTAACTATACTTGACGTGTCTTCATGATTTACTATTTCTTGTTCTTTATATTTTTCAATTTTCTTTTCAATTTTCTTTATTTTTCTATCTATAAAAGATTTTTTAATTAACATAATCTTTCCCTCTGCACATTTTGAACTATCTAAAAAATTTCCAGTGAAATTTCCTTCAAGCCTCTTTTGATTAAGCATTCTCTTTAGAACAAGATTCATCCTTATATAACAAAAGCTATTTAAAGGTGCTTCAGATTTTGTTGTTATTATCTGTGTCTCTTGGAGTTGGAATGTCTTGTCTTTTTTAAAATATAATCCTTGCACTTCACTCTTTGTTTCATCTTCTGTATTTTGATTTGTTATCGAATATCCAAATACATTTCCATCTTTTTCAGTTAATTCCAAACTAAAACTAATTGGTTGATTGTTCTTTAATTGTAGTATTCCTGTATAGTTGTATTTCTTGATTTGTCCAAAACAAAAAGTATTACAGAGTATAAGTAGAATTGATATCTTAAATTTCATTGTAATTAAGTTTATTGAAATTTCCAGAACTCATCATTAGTAGGTTTCTATTTTCTAGATTAATAGTTTTTAGATGATCCTTTAGTTTTGTTGAATCGCTAAAAACTAAAAGATTTTTTTTGTCAAATGATTTCTTTATTTGATCTTCAGTAATTAGATCTAATCCTTTATGTTTAACTGCTGTCTCACTAAAATATACTATTGCCATATCAGCCTCTTTCATACATCCATTATACTGCTCTAAAAATTTAGTATTTAAGCTGCTAAATGTGTGTAATTCCATACATGCTACTAGTTCTCTATTTTTAAACTGATATTTCATAGCTTTAATTGTTGCTTTTAATTTTGATGGAGAATGTGCAAAATCTTTATATATAGCTGAATTTTTACTTTCTTTTATTAGTTCAAGTCTATTAGAGGCTCCTGTAAATGATTGTATTTCATCTAAGAATTTTTCTTCTTTGATCCCTAATTCTTTGCATACTAATTTTGCAGCATTTAGATTTTGTAGATTATGATCTCCAAATATTTTAAGTGGCTTGTTATTTATGTATGTAGTACCATCTATTATTTTATGATTGGGAGTTTTATATCCTATCATCTTGCATTTACTTTTTTCATTTGTTAACTTTTTAAGTTCATCATCCTCTTTACAATATATTAGTGTTTCAGTAATCATATTTTTAAAAATTCTAAATTGATCGATATAATTTTCAAAAGTTGGAAATACATTTATATGATCCCAGGCAATACCACTTAAAACGCCTATATGTGGTCTGTAAAGATGAAATTTTGGTCTTCTATCAATTGGTGAGGATAGGTATTCATCTCCTTCTAAGATAATAATTGGAGCATTTTCAGTTAGTTTTACCATAACATCAAAACCCTTTAGTTGTGCTCCTACCATATAATCGCAATCAATATTTAAATTCTGTAGTACATGTAAGATCATTGCAGTAATTGAAGTTTTTCCGTGGCTTCCTCCAACTACAACTCTTTTCTTTGTTTTACTTTGTTCATATATATATTCTGGATATGAGTATATCTTTAAACCTAATGCCTTAGCTCTTATTAACTCCGGATTATCATCCTTAGCATGCATTCCTATAATAATTGCATCAATATCTTTAGTTATTACATTTTTATTCCAGCCCATTTCTTTAGGAAGTAGTTGTTCTTTTTCTAATCTCCTTTTTGATGGTTCAAAAATTTGATCATCCGAACCTGTCACATGATATCTTTTATGATGTAATGCTAGAGCTAAATTATGCATTGCACTTCCTCCTATTGCAATTAAGTGTATTCTCATTCTATAAATATATTTACACTTTAAATGTATCATATAATTCAACTTTATTACTTTTGATTGATTAAAATTTACTAACATGAAATTGTATACAATAGATACTGGATATTTTAAATTAGATGGTGGCGCAATGTTTGGAGTAGTTCCAAAAGTTTTGTGGAGTAGAACAAATCCTGCTGATGATAAGAACCTTTGTCCTTGGGCTATGAGATCATTATTAATTGAAGAGGGTAATAGGTTAATTCTGGTTGATAATGGGATTGGAGATAAGCAGGATGATAAGTTTCTGCGGCATTATTATTTACATGGTGATGTTAATCTTAATTTATCTCTAAAGATTCATGGTTTTTCTCCTGATGATATTACAGATGTCTTTTTGACGCACCTTCATTTTGATCATTGTGGTGGTAGTGTTAAATGGAATAATGATAGATCAGGTTTTGAAATGGCATTTAAGAATGCTAAGTATTGGAGTAATAAGAAACATTGGGATCATGCGTTAAATGCTAATTATAGAGAGAAATCTTCATTTCTAGAAGATAATATTATTCCTATTAAAGAAAGTGGTCATTTAAATTTTATTGAAAGAGAAGGTAAATATTTAGATTTTATGAGTGTTCTTTTTGTTGATGGCCATACTGAATCTCAGATGATTCCTCAAATTCAATATAAAGATAAGAACATTGTTTTTGCTGCCGATTTATTACCTAGTACTGGTCATATTCCATTGGCATATGTGATGGGTTATGATACTCAACCTCTTAAAACATTGGATGAGAAAGCAGTTTTTCTATCAGAAGCTGCAGATAATAAATCTATCATTTTCTTACAACATGATAATTACAATGAGTGTTGTACAGTGAAACGATCACCAAAAGGAGTTGTTCTTGATGAAGTGTTTAAATTGTCTGAAATTTTATAGGTTAAAAATATTTTTATAAAATAGCAATGTATAAGCGATGGCTCTTATTTAAGATCTCTCTTTATATATTCAATACCTATCCATAATATAATTATTTTTGTATTTAAATAAATAAAATATATGTCAGAAGATAAAAAAGTTATTTTTTCAATGGTTGGGGTTTCAAAATCCTATAATAATAATAATAAACAGGTTTTAAAAGATATTTATTTGTCTTTTTTTTATGGAGCTAAAATTGGTATTATTGGTTTAAATGGTTCGGGTAAGTCAACATTGTTAAAGATTATTGCTGGTATTGATAAATCTTTTCAAGGTGATGTGCATTTCTCTGATGGATATAATATTGAATATCTTGAACAAGAACCAAAGTTAGATGAGACAAAAACAGTGATAGAAATTGTTAAAGAAGGTATGCAGGAATCTGTAGATGTTTTAGCTGAGTATAATGCTATTAATGATAAATTTGGTCTTCCAGAATATTATGAAGATAATAATAAGATGGAGCAGTTAATGAAAAGACAAGGAGAGTTACAAGATAAAATTGAAGCTCTTGGTGCTTGGGATCTGGATACTAAACTAAATATTGCTATGGATGCACTCAGGTGTCCAGAAGCAGATGCTAGTATATCAGTTTTATCTGGTGGTGAAAGAAGGCGTGTTGCTTTATGTAGATTATTGTTAAAGGAACCTGAAATATTACTTTTAGATGAGCCTACTAATCATTTAGATGCAGAATCTGTTATGTGGTTAGAACAACATCTTTCTAAATATAAGGGTACCGTTATTGCTATTACCCACGATAGATACTTTCTCGATAATGTTGCTGGTTGGATTTTAGAGCTTGATAGAGGAGAGGGAATTCCATGGAAGGGAAATTATTCTTCATGGTTAGAACAAAAATCAAATAGATTAGCTAAAGAAGAGAAGACTGAAAGCAAGAGAAGAAAAACTCTAGAGAGAGAGCTTGAATGGGTAAGAATGTCTCCAAAGGGTAGAAGAACTAAATCTAAAGCAAGACTTAATAATTATGAGCAATTACTTCAAGACAATTCAAGAGAAAAAGAAGAAAAAATAGAACTGTATATACCACCAGGTCCTAGACTTGGAAATAATGTTATTGATGCGATTAATGTTTCTAAAAGCTTTGATCAAAAGTTACTATATGATAATTTAGAATTTAAATTACCTCCAGCGGGTATAGTTGGTATTGTTGGGCCAAATGGTGCAGGAAAAACTACATTGTTTAGAATGATAATGAATCAAGAAAAAGTAGATAGTGGATCTTTTACTGTTGGTGAAACTGTTAAAATTGCATATGTTGATCAGCAACATGTTGAGATTGATTTAAATAAAACAATTTGGGAGCAAATAACTAATGGTCAAGAACAAATTAGTGTAGGAGGTAAACTTATGAATTCTAGGGCTTATGTTGCAAAATTTAATTTTAATGGTTCTGATCAAAATAAGAAAGTTGGAGTATTATCTGGTGGTGAAAGAAATAGATTACATCTTGCTCTTACTCTTAGAAAAGAAGCTAATGTGTTACTTCTAGATGAGCCAACTAATGATCTGGATGTTAATACTTTAAGAGCGCTAGAAGAGGGGCTTAGTAACTTTGCTGGTTGTGCAGTAATTATTTCTCATGATCGATGGTTCTTAGATAGAGTTTGTACTCATATTTTAGCATTTGAAGGAAATTCTAGTGTATATTATTTTGAAGGTGGTTATTCAGATTATGAAGAAAATAGAAAGAAAAGATTAGGGGATATTTCCCCAACTAGAATTCGGTATAAGAAACTAAAGCATTAATTTTATTTTGGCGCTAATTTTATAAAAATTATTGCTATTAAACTAAAAATTATATTTGGAATCCATACTGCAATTGCTGGAAGTAAATTGCCATTTGTCGCAAATGTTGTAGAGACTTGCATAAATAATATATAACTAAAGCTAATAATTACACCAATACTAAGAGGTATTCCTGACCCTCCTCTAATTTTTCTGGCCCCTATAGCTACAGCTATTATTGTTAAAATAATTGATGAGAAGGGATTTGCTATTCTTTTATGTTTTTCAATTTTATGGAAAGTAATTTGGGCCGTCCCTTTTATCTCCTCTTTTTTAATAAATTGATTTAGTTCTTTCATTCCCATTGTTTCAACTAAACTTGTATTCTTTGAAAAATCAGTAGGTTTTAAGTTTATTAATGTATCTAGTTCTTTTCCTTTTATAATATCTTCGTTTTTATCATTATATATTCGAATAAAATAATCTTTAATTTTCCATTTATTATTTATTGTATCAAACTGAATATAATTAGCACTAAGTTTTGATTTTAGTGTATTATCTTTAAAATTCTCTAGAGTAAACTTATATCCAATATCCTTTGATTTATTATAGCTTTCTAAATATATATACTGATCTTTTTTGATCTGCATATGAATTTTTTTGACTCGTTTTTGTTGTTTTTTTCTAATATATTTATTTTCAAAATCTATTTTCCCCTTATTAGTATGTGGAATAATAAAGTTTCCTAATACAAATGACATCATCGATAGTATAACTGCTGAAATGACGAATGGCCTTAGTAATCTTGAAAAGCTCATTCCACTATTTAGGATAGCTATTATTTCACTATTATTTGCCATCTTAGAAGTAAAATATATTACTGATATGAATATAAATAATGGACTAAAAAGGTTAGTGAAATATGGAATAAAATTTAAATAGTATTTAAATATTATTTCTTTTAGAGCAACATCATTTCTAAGAAAATCATCAATTTTTTCAGAAACATCAAAAATTATAACTATCAATAAAATTAGTGATATAGTAAAAAAGAATGTACTCAAGAATTTTTTTATAATGTACCAATCAATTTTTTTCATTATAATCTAATATCAATTTTTTTCACCATTTTGTTTTTCCAATTAGTAAAATCCCCAACCGATAAGTGAAACCTACTTTCTTCCATTAACCACATATAGAATCTTATATTGTGAAGGGTTGCAATTTGTTTTCCTAATAGTTCATTATTTGTAAATAAGTGTCTTAAATATGCTTTAGAGTATGTTTGATCAACATATGATGTTCCATTAGGATCAATTTTAGAATGGTCATCTTTCCATTTATTATTTCTGATATTTATTGTTCCTTCTGAAGTAAATAGCATACCATTTCTTGCATTTCTAGTTGGCATCACACAATCAAACATATCTATTCCTAATGCAATGTTTTCAAGAAGATTTGATGGTGTTCCTACCCCCATTAGGTATCTTGGTTTTTCCTCTGGTAAAATGCTACTTACTATTTCTGTCATTTCATACATTAAATCATGTGGTTCTCCTACAGATAAACCACCAATGGCATATCCATCTTGTTCAAAGCTAATTATTTTTTCAGCTGATTGTCTCCTTAAATCCTTATAAATACTTCCTTGTACAATTGGGAAAAAAGATTGTTTGTAATTATATTTTTCTTCTGTAAGATTAAATCTCTCACAACATCTTTTTAACCATCGATGGGTCATATGCATGGATTTTTTTGCATATTCATATTTACATGGATAGGGAGTACATTCATCAAAAGCCATAATTATATCTGCTCCAATTATTCTTTGTATATCAATCGCATATTCTGGAGTAAAAAAATGTTTAGATCCATCTATATGAGATTGAAATTCTACTCCTTTTTCTGTTATTTTTCTACTGTTTGAAAGAGAATATACTTGATATCCACCACTATCCGTTAGCATCGGTTTTTCCCAGCCAATAAATTTATGTAATCCGCCAGCATTTTGTATTATATCTAGCCCTGGTCTTAAGTATAGATGATATGTATTTCCTAATATGATTTGTGCTTTAGTATCATCTTTCAGTTCATGCTGGTGGACTCCTTTAACACTTCCAGATGTTGCAACAGGCATAAATATTGGAGTTTCTATTTTGCCATGTTCAGTTTGAATTTCTCCTAATCTGGCTTTAGATTTAGGGTCTTTTTGTCTTAAAATAAATTTCATATTAACAAAAGTAATCTAATTTGACATTTGC
>TARA_B110000914_G_scaffold46185_2_pt1 | contig 9983 bp, 4 predicted proteins | sample TARA_B110000914 | Tara Oceans TARA_B110000914 (sample SAMEA4397983) | marine metagenome | biome: Polar Biome; feature: [MES] marine water layer (ENVO:01000295) within the mesopelagic zone...; material: water (ENVO:00002006), including particulate matter (ENVO:01000060) such as......
GCGCAACTAATATAGTGGTATTATTTACTTAAGTTGAAAATATATCCAAATAAATTTCTTTTAAAATCTTTAAAAAAGCTAGATTAAATTCCAAAAATTCTATGGAATATTTAAAATATGCTATTGGTGAAATTGTATTAGTTGCACTAGGAATATTAATAGCTTTACGTGTAAAACAATTTAAATCAGTCTAGATTAGAAAAAAAAGGGTTAAAAAATTATTTTGAAAAAATAAAATCTAATGTGCAATTAGGTGTAAAGGAGTCTGAAAAACTTTTAAAATTTAGAACTGATCATGCTAATACTTGTAATGAGGTTTCTGAAATGTTAATTCACAATAATTTTTCTGATCAATTAAAAATTCAACAAGCTATTCTAGACATGATTGTAGAAAAGCAATTGAATTACAATAGATCTGCGTCTGAATCACTAAAAAATTCTGGCTATTTAAGACATCTACATAAAAAAAGCTAGAGAAATTAATGTATGGCTATTATGATCAAATAAATGAAATAGAAATGTTTGAAATAGATCAACTAGACTGGGCCAACTCACTTGAGTTAGAGTTAGATAAAAATGGTTTTATTTATGAATAGACTAGGTTAATAGAAATAGTTCATAAAGATCTTTTTACTCAAATATCTTGGTATAATAAATCATTAAAATCTCACAAAGGACATCAAATAATCATGAGACTTTTATTCAGGAGAGGAACCAATACCTCACTTTTAACTGGGATTTATGAGAACCATATTTAAAGCTCTAAAAAACTACTAGAAGAAATGGATCTTTATTTACAGGAGCTGTAGAAATTAGTACTAAACTCAAAGTCTTATTATAAAACTAAAAAACCCGCAAGTATAAGTTGCGGGCTTTTAACTAATTTTATAATTCATTTAATCTTTAATTACCAAAATACTTTTTACCGCTCTATCTGATTTCATATTAAATATATAAGTTCCTGCGGCTAAATAGGAGGTATCTATTTGATTTTCCCCAGAGATCAACTTGTATGAGTTTATTAATTTACCTGTTAAGTCATAAATTCTTAAACTTAACGGGTTTGGAGAATTTATAACATAAAAATCTCTCATTGGGTTTGGATAAGAATTCACCATACTCAAAGATGGACTTTGAACACCAAGGCTTATTGAGCTTTGTGTTTCTGAGAATACAGAACCACTAAAAGACGCATCTATTGCTTGAACAGACCAATAATATTGATTATTTGGCAGATTTAATGTCCATTCTTTGTTATGCTCTACATTTCCTTTCCCAGCTGATAATCTATATCCGTTAGATAAAGCATTTACTTTCATAACTTCATCCCCACCTGGAGTTGTCCCTACCTTAAGACTATATGTTAATCCCTTGGTTGGTGTATTATCATCTTCTGATGCATCCCATCTAAACTTCACTTTATGTGTATCTGTTTCAGAATCATATCCAATATCTTCCGAAATTAAATTTGTAGGGATACTTGGCTTATCATTCACAATATACTCTACTGGATCAACATTTAAAGCAGTATACATTATTCTAGAGGCATTAGAAATTACTGCGGCTGACTCATTTCTTACATTTAAGTAGGTTTTAATTGTATTATTATTTCCTAATATACTTTCACCTGCTATGGTAAAATCTAAATCATTATCTCCATCTACATCACCAAATGCGATAGATGCATTCACAATATCAGATAAATCAAAATCACTTTCTGTGTAAGTTTGGTTAATTGGATCGTATTCTACCAACTTGGTAATTTTACCAGAGCCTGAAACTACTCCAGTGTATAGAATATCTAAATATCCATCTCCGTTATAATCACCAAAATCTAATTTAGCATTACGTATTGGTATTAGACCTGTGTTCAACATTTCTTCAAACGCCAATTCTGTAGCTTGAAGTCCGTTATTGATAAGAATCTTAAATATAACACCAACTCCAACTGCATTTCCAGAAACAACCATATCTAAATCTCCGTCAGCATCAAAGTCTACAAAATCTAACGTACTACTGGTTACTCTATCAAAATTTATATCTGATAGTGTATAAATAGGGTTGATGGTATCTTCATATTGAGTATCATTAAAATAAACTTTACTTTGAGTTCCTGAGTTAGAGGATCCTGTTATTGCAAAATCAATATCTTGATCGTTATCAATATCACCAAAAGCAGAAGATGCATTTTTTAAGGAAGATACCTGATTAGATATATCTATTGGATTACTTCCTATAGTAGTACCCTCTTGTTGATAGAGTAATACTTTTAATTGAGAATTTGGTAATTCTGAAGTTCTTCCTATTAGGATAACTTCATCAGAACCATCATTATCAATATCAATTAATTCTATTTTAGCCTCATATAATCCTGAGGTATTAAACTCCTCTTGAAATTGACCATCTCCTTGAGAATTATACAGTTTGAAAGAATTATTCCCAGAACTTTCCCATGTATTTACAAGAATGTCTAAAACAAAATCATTGTTAAAATCAAAGAAAGCCATGTCTGAAACATTTCTAGAATTATTTAAGTTATTAAGGTAATCAAACTTATTTCCATTTAGTGAAAAAACACTCAAGTCACTACTATTTGAAGATGAACCGTACACTAAATCCATATCATTATCTCCATCAATGTCTGATAATTTAACAACCGGATCTTGCAAAGCATTGATCGATTGATCTATAATCCCACCCTGGTTGAGTAGTTTCCATTCATAAGTTAACTGAAATGACTGCTCTTCAGAAAAAACACTTCCTTTTAAACCTGAATCTACAGATTGAACAGCCCAGTAATAACTACCTGGGTCTAGCTGTATTTCAAAACTATTAGAATAAATTACAGGCGATTTGGTAATTAATCGTTGTCCTGTTTCTAAGTTACTTTCTGTATTGGAAAGCTCTGAACCTCCTTCAGAAGTTCCAAGTCTTAAAATATACCCTAAAGTTTCTGAAAAATCATCTTCTGGTGCTATCCACGAAAGCTTAACCTTACCATTTCCTATACTTTCATAAGTAAACTCAGTAATAGCATTTGAAGCTTCATTTGTTTTGTTTAATTGGTTTGTTTTGTAAAGTTTATTAAAATCTCCAGAATCACTTGTTCCTGTAATAAAAAGATCTAAGTCTCCATCTACATCATAATCTACCCATGCAGCAGTAGATTCTCTTAAACCAATTAAATCAATATCTGTGTTTTCTGAGAAATACATGAATCCGTTCATTGCGCCAGCAATTTCCACTTTACCATCATAAAGCTTGGTTACAGATTCTCCACTACTACTTTCTCCAGTTATAAGAAGGTCTTCTAAACCATCATTATTATAATCTGCTACTGCAATATCTCCATTTTTAAGACCTTCAATATTTTGGAAATCATATTGATCATTATAGCCTGATTGTAAATTTATACGATTTAATTGGTAATTACCAGAATTGTCTTCTCCCATAAAGTAAAGATAATTACCAAATAGTTCCATAGAAACCCCTTTATAACTATTTAAATATTGTTCATAGTTGTCTGAATTATTAATTAAAGTATTATTTTTAATAAAACCACCATTCTCCCCTAAATAAAAGATATCTAAATCTCCATCAAAGTTAACATCTCCAATCTTTACTTGAGGATATTCATATCCATTCTCGTCAAATTGCCCATTGTAACTCTCTGACTGAACCAATGAATTTTGTTCTCTAAAATAGATGTATTTTTTCCACTCATTATTCTCATCAATACCTGCTATTACAAAATCAATATCTCCATCATTATCTAAATCTCCTGAATCCATAGAGGTACTGAATAAATTTGGTAGCGATAGCTCTGTACTTGTAGTAAATGTAAGCCCTTCATTATTTTGATAAATGGTTGTAGACGGAGTATCATTTACGTCTAGTCCAGACACTACAAGATCTACATAGCCATCTTTATTATAATCTACCCACATAATATCACCTAAATATTTTTTAGTAAATGTACCTTCAGGCATGTTTTGTACAAACACTCCATTAACATTTTCGTATAATCTTGTTATGAGTCCAATATCACCATTATATCCCATAATAGCCAAATCTTGATCTCCATCTCTATCATAATCTCCCCAAGCTACAGAACTTGAGGTTAATGCTGGTACATTAGCTAATGCATCTGTGTCTTCTGACAATGAAATTTCATTATTTAAAAGCGTTAAATTTATATCTGATAATAAATCAGGATCAGATACTATGAGATTTTCAGTTGATAAAAAACTTACATCTATAGTTTCATCTGTTTCTTCTCCAGGACTATTTAAATCATCTTCCATACCATTAATGGAAATAGATCCTGAAGTTTCACCAGCAGCAACCTTTACTCTTGGATTTTGATTGTATGAGAAGAAACCTAATGAAGTGGCTGATGCATTACCATTATCATCTGTGGATGTGGTATAATTATTTAACATAATTAAATCTCCATTAGTATCAAAATCAAATGAAGATGAGCTATTTATCTGATCAGAATAAAGATAGCTTGCTTGATTATAAACAAATGATTCTAAATTTAATTTAAAAACTTCACCAGAGTCAGAGTAGTAATATACTTCTCCGTTATTTGTAGCTAATTTTCTATCTCTATTAAATCCATTATAATAATTCTGTAAATTTTCATTTAAATAATATTGCTCCTCTGAATACTCTCCAGTATCAAGATTATATTTCTTAAACCACCAAGTTTCAAACTGATAAATATCACCATCTACTAGCATCGGTTTTAAGCAACAATCATTATTGGTATTGGTGGTCAATAAAACTGGTGATCCTGATGCTCCCTCTCTTATCCATGTTTGATTGGTACCATTACTATTCGTATTAAATAAGATAGTTTCATTTTCGGCACTAAATTGATAACCATTTAAGTTAAGGCTTAGTGCTTGTAAGTCTATTTCTAACTCCCTTGAAATAACACCATTTTCGATATCAGAGATATCTAATTTAAAAATACCATTACTCCCGTCAGAAACATAAATATCATTATCATCTATAGTTAAATAATAATAATAATTAGAAGTTTGCTCTGTAACTAAATTACCAGAAGTAGAATCATAAATATGTATTCTTCTATCATTATAGTTATCGATAATAACATAACGTCCATCTGCTAAAATATCAAATAAAGGTTGTCCATTAAGTCCTTCAAGAATACTAATAAAACTTTCTTGGCCAATAGATTCTGAAATTATATTATAATCTACTTCTTTTGTTGCTGTTCCTGAAAAATTCATAGTAATGAAAACATCTTCTGAAGTAGGGAGATCTATGGTCGCAGTAATTACTGTAGATTCATGCTCGGCAAACTCTAAAGGCTCAGCTACTATTGATACCAAAGTTGGATCATCATCACTTAATAAATTAAGAGTTGCTGTTTCTTGTTCTGATGAACCGCCTTCAATTTCTCCAAAAGTAAAAATTATAGTTTCTGAAAACTCTACCTCAGTGTCATCTATTGCTAAGACATCTATACTTGCAGTAGTTTCTCCTGCTACTATTAAAATTTCTGTGTCTACCACAGTAAATTCGTCAGCTTCAGCTGAACCTGATATTGTGGTAAAAGGAATGGTAACATCAAATGCTGAAACTGCAGAGAGTGTAGCCATTAACTGAACGGGTGTTGTTGAATCTTCTAAGATACTCTCTGATGAAAACTCAAATATAATTGAAGGCTCTGCATCGTTGTTTAAAATTTCAATTTCAAAAGCCTCAATACTTGAATCTAAAATAGCATTTACTGGTGTTCCAGCCGTTACAGAAATGGTTTCAATTGGTTCATAAGAATCATCTTCTATTGCCAAAATTGTTACAGACCCATTGAGTTCTCCTGCTGGCACTTTAACTTGTAATGTTTGTAAGTATGAAAATATCCCTCTATAATTATTATTCTCATCATCAGAATATGAGTTCAGCAATAAAATATTACCATCTTGAGAGAAGTCGTAATCCCAGGTATAGCTAATATTATTAGAAGTAGTATAGTTTAATAATTCTAAATTTCCTGTATCTGAATCTAGCTTATAGATATTGCCAAAATTCTCATACCTTCCTCTAACATAAATGTTTCCGTTAATTAGTCTAGGCGAGTTGTTGTCGGACCATTCAATCTCTAATTGATTTGACTGAGAGGTATAGTTTCTTCCATTTGTTAAAACACCGTTCACTAGTTCATAAAATTGATAATAAAGAAAAACATATACCTTTCCAAACCTCTTAATAACAGATGGGTATTCGGTAGTTTCAAAAATTAATGTTGGATTATTATTTCCTCCACCAATTTCTATTTCATAAATTCTTCTTCTATTTTGTTGATTATCATCAACTGCATAGACCATTACATCTAACGCTGTATTTGGCTGAAAACCACTAATATTAACAACGTTAACATTATTTTCTTGTGCTATGACTGTATTTAAAGTAACAGACCCAGATGAAATATTAGAAATATCTACACTTGCAATTCCACCCCACCCAGCAACATAGATATTGTCACCTATAATTCTCATAAATCGATAATCATTCCCTGGAAAATTTGTTGCTGTTTGAGTGGTTTCAGAAACAGGATCATACACAACAAATGTTGCTCCATCATTCCAATACACGTATCTCCCATCGGGAAGAGTCCCAAAACGAGTATAGGAAGAATTTGATAATCCTAAAGCTAAACTCTGTTCACCTCTACTAACAAAATCTGTTTCGTAATCTATGTTTTCGGTAGCTGTACCTCCTAATAATATAGATAAAAAAACATCGTTTGAAGTAGCTTCATCTATTGTTGCTATAATTTCTGTAGCCTCACCCTCTTCAATTTCTAGAGTAGTGGATACTAAAGAAACAAGGTTTGGATTGTCATCACTTTCTAAATTTAATGTAACACTTTGTTGTTGAGTAGATGCATTAACAATCTCTCCAAAAGTAAAAACAATAGTTTCTGTAATCTCAACCACTGTGTCATCTGTGCCTGGTGAAATTGTAATACTAGCAGAAGTTTGATTTGCAGGAATCACAATTTCATTGGCTGAAACTGTATACTCGTCTGAACTTGCCGTAGATTCATCTAATGTAAACGGTATGGTTATTTCTATTCCTGATGCAGAATTTGAAATAGCCGTTAACGTAACACTATCAGTTGAGTTTTCATTAATACTCTCTGAAGAAAATTCAAATATTATGGTGGGCTCATCATCATCATCAAGAATTGTAAGTTCTAAAGAGCTAGCTGATATATCAACATTTTCAACATCTACAGGTGTAACTATAATAGTTTCACTTTCTTCATTAGAAAGATCATCTGTATAAATTAATGACAAGTTAGCAGAAGTAGAACCTGCAGGAATTACAATCTCTGGAAATAATTGATATTTATAGATGCCGTAATTAAAATTATCGTTTTCAAAAACTCGATTTTGCATAATTAAATTACCAGAAATATCTAATGAAAAGTCATAAGTATAGTTATGTGTATCACCTAAAACGTAGGGCAATTGAGTTATTGTCCCAGAACCAGAGTTTATAATATCTTGTTCAACAGATAATTTAACAATACTTCTTGTATTGTTTTGTTCTGTTAAGGCATAAGCCAAACCATTCTCTATTTTTACCCTTGTTAAATAGCTTGAGTAACTTATAGACTGTGTAAACTCACCGTCATAAAGTTCTCTAATATTATAACTATCATATTTATATACTCGATCATTTAAAATAAAAAGTTGTTGAGAATATTCATCACCATCGTAAATTATTTCTGCGGAGTTATCTGCATTTTTTTTGTATATCTTCCAACCTGTTGGATAATCTCTAACTTGGTAAATAACCGTCTCATTTTCAGAACTTACATAGTTTCCCTCTAAATAATCGTTTGTTCCTAAATTGGTTCCATCAAAAACAAGAGTTGTATTTATCTGATTATTATTAGGATTTGGCACTAAATCGGCAATACTTAACTTAGTAATTCTATTATTCCCATTGATGAAAATTGAAGATCCAGAGACAGAAAAGCTATTGATTCCTATATAATTATTATCATAGTTTATTTCATAGATCTCTTCTGTTTGAGTTATTGTATCATAAATTCTAAGCTTATTATTACCAGAACCGTACAAGTATCTACCATCTTCTAAAACCTCCATATTATTATAACTAGAAGCTACAACAGCAACCAGAGATTCATCTCCCTGTGTATCAAACTGAGTTGTATAATCTTGGTTAAACACAGCTGTCCCTGACAATTCTACTGGTACAGTAATATCTTGTGAAGTAGCTGAGTCTATCTCTAAAGTTACTGTAGAAATACCGCCCTCAGTCACCTCTAAACTAGTTGATGATAGCGTTCCTACAGGGTTATCTTCACTTAGTAGGTTTAGGGTTAAGTCTAATGTTTCAGTAGTTCCGTTAGTTATTACTCCTGGTGTTATGATGATGGTTTCTATAACTTCTACTTCTGTATCGTCTACTCCAGAGATTGATATATTTCCGGTTGCAGAACCTGCCGATATAATTATTTCTGTTGCATTAGTAGAATATTCACTAGCACTTGCTGTTCCAGAAAGTGTGATAGGTATGCTAATTTGTTGTCCAGAAATTGGGTTTGCTGTTGCTGTTAAAGTAACAGGTGAGCTAGAATTTTCTAACAAATTTTCACTAGAAAAAGTAAAAGTAACCACAGCAGAATCATCATCATCTGTGATAGTTATGTCTAAAGGAGAAGTGTCTGATAAAGCACCACTAGTTGGTGTTCCTGGTGTTAAGGTAATTAACTCCTCAGCTTCATCTGAATTATCATCAGTTATTTCAAATACAATAGTAGCTGAAATTTCACCTGCAGCTATTGAAAATTGTGGAGAAAATTGGTATTTGTATAATCTATCTTCTGCTGGAGCAACTTGATCAAGAACAATTAAATTAGCGTTATCATAAATAAAGTCATAATTCATAAAATCAGCATCTTGTGTTTGATACCCAACATCCTCAAAAGACCCTGTTGTTGGGTCAAAAACACTAACCTTATTTGTTGATGAACTGGAGTCATAATTTGATATATATAACTTACCGTTAAACTCCTTAATCCTATCAAAGTAAATCGAATGACTATCTTCCAAATAAATATAATTTGTTAATGCACCATCGATAATTTCATAGATCTGGTTATTACCTATCATAAAATATTTATCATTATACATTACCGGTGAATAACAACAAACAGCTCCTGTAAAAATCTGTTCAGGTGTATTGTCTCCTTCTTTTACATAGACCCACCTTACTCCATTATCATAACGCACAACTTGATAAATAAGAGAGTTTCCTTTCACATAAAAATGATAGTTAAAACCATATCCATTAGATAACTGCTCAATGACTGTTTCCGTAATTACATTATTCTCATCAAATTCTAGTTTGTAAAGAACATCACTTGTATTTGCATAAAATGCATCTCCAAAAGGTTTAATTCTTTCATAACCTCTGGGTAAATTATACGTTGTGAATGTTGACGTAGCGGGATTTAATATTTTTAATTCAGAACTTGTCCACATTAAATATTGACCGTCTGACAAAATTTCAAGTTTATTACCGTAAACTTCAGAAGATAATATTGATTCACTCCCTTGTGTTGCAAAAGAAACAGTATAATCTGATATGCTAGAAGCAGAACCTGTTACAGAAACTGGTAGTGTAATGTCTTCTGTAGAAACAGCATCTAATGTTGCTGTTAACGTAAAAGCTGCTCCTTCATTAACTGAAGTATTGTCTGTAGTAATTGTAATGTTTTGTGAAAAGATAGCTTGAGAAAAAACAAGATATAGCCCCAATAATGTAATTTTTTTCATTATTTAATTATTTAATTATTAAGGGATATATAAAAATATGTTTTTCTAAGTAAAAAGATAGTACATAAATAGTACAATAAAAAATATTTTCAAAATTAATTTTAAATCACAATTAATTATAACTACATTAGT
>TARA_B110000914_G_C15521164_1_pt1 | contig 9952 bp, 6 predicted proteins | sample TARA_B110000914 | Tara Oceans TARA_B110000914 (sample SAMEA4397983) | marine metagenome | biome: Polar Biome; feature: [MES] marine water layer (ENVO:01000295) within the mesopelagic zone...; material: water (ENVO:00002006), including particulate matter (ENVO:01000060) such as......
AAAAAAAACTATGAAATTGAAAAAAACCATGAAATTGAAATACACAATTGCAGCACTCACTGCAACAACACTGGCGGCGAATGCTGCGAGTGTTACTACCTCACACGCCACGGTGACTGGTGATAGAGATGGTAACCAAGCTGGTCCCATGTGGGGTCAGTTCGTCACTCCTGAAGTAGGAGCCTCCGTTGCGGGGCCTCATGGAGCCCTGTATCTTCAGGACTTCAGCTACCAAGCTGCCGACAATATCAGAAACGCTGATCCCACTGCCATAGTTTACCTGCACGCCTACACCACGTTTAGTGCTGACGGAAGCGGAGCTATCAACGGAATTGGCGGTTTCACTGCTGTCTCAATCTCTACAGTTGATCTCGGAGGTGTTGCGGATAATGGGACTCTGAATTGGAGCTTTGGTGGAGGCGACGCATTTGATGATGCGACAGCTTACGCCTTCGTGCTGTCAACCAGCGCCTCCGAAGTCACGATGGCTGATACCTCCAGCATGGTCGGAACCAATTTTGCACTCGATGTTGGTGATTTATACACCGGTGGAGATTCTATTCGCGGTAATGGTTCGGCTTCTGGCTGGGATCAGCACTTCGAGGCCAACTTCGATACGAATGCTGTTCCTGAGCCTTCCTCCACGGTCCTTTTCGGCCTTGCAGGTCTTGCTCTGATCATCCGCCGCCGCAAGTAATTGCGTTTCGTTTGACTTAATTAATTACACTTCAAGCCCGCTCCCCTCATCGGGAGCGGGTTTTTTATAAGTCTGGTTCCCAGATTTACAAACGGAGGGAGTGCTCTTTACAGCTCGCTGTTTCAACTTAGCTTTCTGTGCATGAAAAGCACACGTTCTACGGTGTTCTCAAATTCCCGATCTATTCTCTGGTTTCTTACCGTTTGCCCTTTCATTTTGTTGTGCTCGCAGTGCCGGAATAAGGACGAAGCTGCCAAGAATGAACAGGAAGAGGCGATTCGGGAGCTGATCCGTGATGAGGAAGCGGTGCTGGAGGTGACGGCTCTCACCAAGCGTATCGCTAGTTCCATCAAGAAGAAGCTGATCATCGGCCCTGATAGTAGATCGCTGTTCTCCGATAGGGTCGATATCACAGATTTGTTAGGATCTGCCCCCAAAGTTGAAATGGTCGATGTTACTCTGGGCATCACCCAGGTAGAATGGCAGGTGGGCGAGGCCAAGGGGCTGTCTATTGGGGAGGCTGAAAAAGTTGGAGTGTGGAATGCGTTGTTAGGCTCTATGGATGAGGTGAGAGATGCGTCGTTTGGCTTTCTCTCCGGGACTTCAGATGATGGGAAACTCCTCCAGTCCGTGCTCAAGTTTTCGGCCAAAGGGGGAGATCAAAATAGCAACCGGATCAGTCTGAAGGGCAAGGTTGCAGTGGACTGGGTGAAATCCGGCGACAGTTGGAAAATCACCAAATGGGACACCAAGGGGATGACTCTGTCGCGAAGCAAGAAGCTGATGTTTAGAAATCGGATGCCCGAGCTTTTTAATTTGTCGGACCACCAACTGGTGACCCGTAGTTGGCATGAGGATAAACTGACGGAATTCATCCAGAAGGATGAGACCAGATTACCGAAGGGGGAGTATGGCGCCTATTTTCAGCCGGAATCAGGATACCAGCATCCTGCGGTGTCAGTGGTCGATATCAACGGGGATGGTTGGGATGATCTCTTTGTCACCTCGTTGTGGGCTCCCTGCCAACTGTGGGTGAATCAGGGAGGCAAGCACTTCACTGAGCAGGCTCGTGCCTATGGACTGGATGTGTTGGCTTGCTGCACCTCGGCAATCTTCGCTGATTTTGACAATGATGGTGATGCTGATCTTATCTTAGGGCGGAGTCTCGAGCGGAGTCAATTGTTCTGGAATGAAGACGGCTACTATTTTTCTGCCCCGATTGATTTGCCCTATCTCGTGACTTCCGTATCAACCGCTGACTGTAATAATGACGGGCTGCTGGATATTTATCTCTGCACCTACGGACCCAGCGGCACCGCAGCGAAGAGTAACCCCGCGTGGATTCGTAAATTCCTACCCGCTGATACTCATTCCTCTTTGCATGTCGCTCTTTCCAGCGGTCATCCTTACTACAATCAGGCTGGGCCTCGTAATTATTTATTGCTGAACCGAGGCCGGCGAAAATTTGAAAGGGCGCCGGCGAATCCCGCCATTGACCAGTATCATAATTCCTACCAAGGATCGTGGGCTGACTACGATAAAGACGGCGACGTTGATCTTTACGTTTGCAATGATTTTGCGCCCGACTCTTTGCTGCGTAACGATGGAGCCGGTGAAAACGGAGTGCCACGTTTCACCGATGTATCCAAAGATCTTTCCGGCGACACGATGAAGGGGTTTGGCATGGGAGCTTCGTGGGGAGATTACGACAACGATCAAAAGCCGGATCTCTTTGTCACTAACATGTATTCCAAGGCTGGCCAACGCGTCCTGTCGCGCTTCGATAACGTGGACGACCGGCTCCACTTTTCTGCGCGGGGAAATCTTCTTTTCAAACAAGACGAGGGGAAATTCAATCAGTTATCTGGTGAAAGCGATGCCTTCCCAGTGGATCAGGGGGGCTGGGCATTTGGTGGGCAGTTCATCGATGTGGATAACGATGCCTGGCTGGATATATACGTGCCCAATGGATTTTATACGGCCCCGAAGTCGGTGGCCTCGGAAGTGGATCTCTGAAGTTGTTTCTGGCGCACGGTCGTGCGCACTGACCCTAACAAAGACCGGGATTTTGTGTATTCCACGGAGTGGGAGTCGTCCGGAAAACTTAAATTCTATGACAAAGACAAGGAGGGAAAAAAGATTTCGAACTCGTTTAGCGGAAACGAGCGTGACCACCTCTATCTGAATCGTGGAGGGAAGTCGTTTGCAGATGTGTCGGCCTTGTCAGGGCTGGACTTGGTAAGCGACGGTCGTTCCTTCGCCTACTTAGACTACGATCACGATGGCTGGCTGGACGTTGCTGTCGCCAGTGCCAATGCCCCGCAGTTACAACTACTGCGTAACGAAATCGGGGAGTCTATTTCGGAGAAACGGAATCACGTCACCTTGAACTTTTTTGGTGGAAATACTGGCAGAAAATCATCCTCTATTCTTTCTAATAGAGATGGGTATGGTGCCAAGATCACGGCGACCTTGGAAAGCGGTCTCGTTCTCTATCGCGAACATCACTGCGGAGCAGGGATGGCGGCGCAAAATTCCAATAAAATGCACCTCGGTATAGGAACCTCATCATCCATCAAGGAAATGAAAGTCGTTTGGCCGTCGGGTAAAACCCAGACTCTCGAAAACATCCAACCAGGTTCCGTCCATGAAATTCGTGAGAGTGGGGAGTAAACAGTTCTGGATATGTGCGGAAATTGCCTTGGCTTCTGTGGTGTTCTGCGGGTGCAAGTCTGATTCTTCAGGATCGGACTCTTCAAAGCGTAACAATTCATCTCTATCGCTCGAGCAGTCCCATCATGCGATGGTTAAGCATTTGTCCGAAATCGCTACAGCTTCGAAGACGGAGGGCGTTTACTTTGGCAACGGTCGCAGGGAGCAATTACTGCACCAAGTGGAGGGTTCCCAAGGCAAGGCTACCGCTCGTATGTTACTCGCCCTTGGCGATACGGAGCTGAACCTAGGCATGGAGAGGGAGGCTATCGTACATTTTGAACAAGCACTGAGTGCCGTCAAAGAGGAGGGCGAACAAGGGGTCCAGCGTAGTGACGTGCTCTACTGGTTAGGAGTGGGTAATCTGCGATTGGCTGAGACAGAAAATTGTTGTGCGCGGAATACTCCTGACAGTTGTATTCTTCCGATAAGGGGGGAAGGGATTCACATCCACAAGAATGGGTCTCGCAAGGCGATTGAGTATTTTTCTGAAGTGCTCCAGACAACGTTGAGCAAGTCGGAAACTCATGTCAGGGCGAGGTGGTTGCTCAACATTGCAACCATGACGCTGGGTGAGTATCCATCGAGGGTTCCTCAATCCTATCGGGTGGACCCGGACTATTTCACTTCTGAAGTCGCTTTCCCCCAATTTAAAAACATCTCCAAAAAGCTGGGGCTGAACACATTCAGTTGTGCCGGAGGAGCCATCGTGGATGACTTTGATAACGATGGGGATTTTGATGTCGCTGTTTCTGACTCGGACCCCGGAGGACAACTGTATTTCTATCGGAACCGGGGCGAGGAAGGCTTTGTCGATGAAACCGAGGCCGCCCATCTGATGGGCATCCTCGGAGGACTGAACATGGTCCACACCGATTTTAACAACGACGGCTGGTTGGATATTTTTGTCCTACGAGGAGGCTGGTTCAAGGGTGATGGCCGGCATCCTAACTCACTATTGCGAAATAACCGCGATGGCACCTTCACGGACATCACGCTGCGAGCAGGGCTAGCAGAGGTGAATTACCCGACACAGACGGCCTCATGGGGAGACTACGACTTGGACGGTGATCTTGATCTTTATATTGGCAATGAAAGGCACAGCAAAGATCCTCCGAGCCAACTTTTTCGTAACAACGGTGACGAGACATTTACTGATGTGGCTCGTGAAGCTGGTGTCACAAACACCCGCTTTGCTAAGGCGGTCATCTGGGGAGATTACGACGGTGATCGGTATCCAGACCTCTATGTTTCAAACTTTGGCGCAAAGAACCGACTTTATCATAACAATGGTGATGGCACATTTACCGATCAGGCCGAGGAACTTGGCGTTGACGGCCCGAAAGTGAGTTTTCCATGCTGGTTCTGGGATATGGATAACGATGGATTACTGGATCTGTTTGTTTCATCCTACGCAGCGAAGATGGATGATGTGGCTGCCGATGCCATGAAGTTTACCCTGAATATCGAGAAGGCGCGACTCTACAAGAACACTGGCAAGAATTTTAAGGATGTGGCATCAGAGATGGGGGTTACTCGTCCCTCCTCACCGATGGGTTCCAATTTTGGCGATATTAATGGTGATGGGTATCTGGATTTTTATCTCGGCACCGGTTGGCCGGACTACGATGAATTGATGCCGAATCAAATGTTTGTAAATCGGGGGGGGAGGGAGTTTTTGGACGTAACGATGGCTAGTGGATTAGGGCATTTGCAAAAAGGACACGCGATTGTTTTTGCCGATCTGGATCAGGATGGAGATCAGGATATACTTGAAGAAATGGGAGGAGCCTTCCCGGGAGATCGCTACTATAACGCATGCTTTGAGAACCCCGGCTTCGGTAAAAATTGGATTGCCATCAAACTGGCAGGAACAAAAACCAATCGTGCCGCGATTGGTGCACGGATCCATATTGAAATCGAGCAGGACGGCGTGACTCGTTCTATCTATAGACATGTCAACTCTGGCGGAACGTTTGGAGGAAATCCGTTCCAGCAAAACATCGGGCTCGGTAAGGTGGAAAAAATCAGGCTACTTGAAATCGAATGGCCTGTTTCAAATGAAAAACAACAATTTAGAAACCTGGACGTGAATCAAACGATCTCGATTACTGAAGGGGCTGATGAAATTACGTCTATTCCTCGGAAATGAGAGACGTGGTATTTTTCACAACGGCTGACTGGTTTGTTTGTAATGCCAGAATCTTAATTGGTAGAAGAGTGGGATTGGCGTCATCATGAAGGTGATGAAGGTGATGGGAGTTCTATTGAGTTGTTGTTTCTTGGTCGGGCGACTTATTTCGGCTGAGGTTGCGACTTTAGATTCGAGAGAGGGAACGGTGGTTTTTGAGGTGAGAGACATCCCGGAGAGTGTGCCAAAGGAGGGACATGGGAAGGACGCGAAGAAATACGGGTATCGGATTCCATCCCTACTCACGACGACCAAGGGGACGGTGTTGGCGTTTTGTGAGAGGAGGTTGGGCCTTCACGATCATGCCCAGAATGACATCGTGGTGAAGCGGAGTATCGATGGGGGAAAGAGTTGGAGTGAGGAAATTGTTGTTTTTGAGGATGGCATGAACTCGATCAATGATCCGCTGACGGTGCAGCTGACTGACGGGCGAGTGATGGTGATGTTTGCCCGTTTTCCGTATGGGCGGCATGCCCGAAATGCGGGATGGATTAAGATGGCGGAAAATGGCTACGATGATCCGAAGGTGAATGTCCTGACTTTTGTCACCTCTAGTGAAGATGATGGGAAGACCTGGTCGAAGCCGAAGGATATCTCGCGGATGGTGAAGCCGGAGCATTGGCTCAATGCGAATAGTCCGGGAGCGATGATTCAGATGAGTAGAGGGAAGCACAAGGGGAGGATTGTTACCGGGCTTTGGGGGACGGTGCCTGATGCGGAACGAAAGGGCAGGACTTGGGAGGTTGTTGTCGCCTACAGTGACGATTTGGGGGAAACGTGGAAGAGGACCGACCCCTTGAAGGATCCGGAGAAGGGGTTTCCGAACGAATGCCAGGTCGTGGAGGCGGCCAATCGTGATGTGGTGTTGATTTCTCGGAATCAGGGAGGAGTGGCGAAGCGTAAGAAATCAATTTCCAAGGACGGTGGCGTGACTTGGTCGGTGATCAAGACGGATGAGACTTTGCCGTCGGTGGCATGCATGGGCTCGGTCGTTCGAGGACCGATGCGGGGCGAGGGCTGGGATCTCTTCGCTTCCTTTCCTTCGGCCAAGGGGCGAAAGAATGGACAAGTTGCCATTTCGAAAGACTTTGGGAAAAGTTTCGAGATAAAGAAGATCGTGAAAGGTGATTTTGGCTACTCGGCGATCCAGGTTTCACCGGATGGGAAGGTTCTTCTCTGTTTTTACGAAACGGATGGCTATAAGACGATTCGATTGATTTCGATTCCATTTGGAGAACTGGAGAAATGATGCGTTGGATTCTGTTTACGGCTTTGATCGGTGTGGCTTCGGCTGAAAAGCCGAACGTCCTCTTCGTTGCCTGCGATGATATGAATGACTGGGTGGGTTTCCTGGGAGGGCATCCCGACACCCTGACACCGAATATGGATCGACTCGCGAAGCGAGGGATTGTTTTTGATAGGGCCTATTGTGCTTCGCCAATTTGCGGGCCTTCGCGGGCGGCAGTCTTGACGGGGCTCAAGCCGGAGACGTCGGGCGTGTATCACAATGCGGGGACATATATTGACTACGTGCCGGATGCGGTTTCACTCCCGAGGTTTTTTCGCAATGCGGGGTATCACGTCATGGGTTGTGGAAAGATCAATCATGCCATGGGGCGCGTGGTGGAGGAAAATTACGATGAGTTTGGTCCCGATGCCGGGGCAATCGGCGGCCCTTTTACCTGGGAAGAACTGAACATGAATCCGGGGAAGCCGGTGGAGCGGGATGATATTGCGGGTCGATCAGATGAGGTGAAGAGTGGGATCGTTAAGAATGTTTATCCCGGCAAGGTGATTGCGCGTGGAGACCTGAAGGCCGTGTTACCTTTGAACAAGATTGATAATCGCATCGACCGTTCGGCGAATGGCTATAATACCTTCGATTGGGGGCCCGTGTCGGTGGGAGATGAAGAAATGCCTGATGGGAAAATGGCCGCTTGGGGAGTCGAGAAGCTCCGGGTGGAACACGAGAAGCCCTTCTTTTTGGCGGTTGGCTTTTATCGACCGCATCAGCCGTGGTATGCGCCGGAGAAGTATTTCAAGCCCTTCGGAGGACGGAAGCTCGCTGTTCCTCCAAGCGTCGGGGGTGATTTGCAGGATTGCGGGGAAGCGGCGAAGCAATACGCGCGCTATCCTTGGTCGGGTTCATTTTCCACGGTGCAAAAACACGAGCAGTGGCAAGAGGCGATTCGAGGGTATTTGGCGTCGATCCACTTCGTGGATGCCCAGCTGGGCAAATTGTTAGACGCTCTCGAGGCCTCGCCGTATGCCGATAATACGATTGTGGTGCTTTGGTCTGATCATGGTTGGGAGCTGGGTGAAAAGGAACATTGGGGAAAGCATTCTCCCTGGGAGGGATCGATGCGGGTGCCGCTTGTGATCGTGCCGCCGAAGAATTCGAAAGTGAAAGCGGGAAGGTCGGAGGGGTTTGCCTCGCTTCTTGATTTGTATCCGACTCTGGCGGATCTCTGCGGATTGAAAATTCCAATGGGCCTCGACGGAGAGAGTTTGAAACCGGTGATTTTGGGCGAAAAAAATTCTGTGAGAGATCATATCGTGACGACTCTGGGACGGTCGACTTTCTGTGTGCGAACGGGGGGAATGAAGTTGATTCATTACTATGACGGGAGTGAGGAACTCTACGATTTGGAGAAAGATCCGCATGAGTTTGTGAACCTGGTTGGCAGGGCGGATCAGGCGGAGGTCTTGAAGAACTTACGAAGGCTGCTTCCGATCGATGAGCGGTTCGAAAGGTTTGTAAGGTATGGTCGTTTCAAAGCGATTCAGGAAAATGGAGGGGCGTGGCGTTTGTTTGACATGCTTCACGACAAGAGTGGCATTGGCGAACAAGCCGAGGTGACGGAGGAAAAGGCGGACGTTCTGAGGGAAATTCTTGGTAAGCTGGAAAGAGAGAAATCAGGGGCGCGATACAACACGGTCAAATGAAGAGAATTGGAGCGATACTGTTGTTGGGAATGCTGGAAGTCGCGGGCTTTAAGTTGTCGGCGGATTGGGGGGGATCGCGACCCGTTTTTCAGGCTTCGCTGGACGAGGTCGATGGACATCAGTATGCTTGCTTTCGCGAGCCGGTGGTGGTGCGGACGAAGTCCGGTCGAATCGTGATCGGGATTCAGGCCGGGAATCGGCATGCGTGGCCGGAGCGATCGGGTCAGGACTTGGTGGTGAGGTTTTCCGACGACGACGGGAAAAGCTGGAGCGGGTTGATTGTGGCGGCGGAAGCGGGAGATTTTTCCTGCCAATGTCATGGCTTGGCTTACGATGCTGAGATCAACCGGCTCTTCTTTTTATACACGACTTACAACTGGGACTACAAGGCAGTCGGGAAGGGGCGAGGGGCGAAATATACCGCTCCGATTTACGAAAAAATGGCTAAGGGCGGGAAGCCGTTTGTGACATCTTATCGGGTCTATAGCGATGATGAGGGGAGGACATGGAGCAAGCCCGAGGATATCACGGAGATGGTCGGGAGACAGGCTCATTTTGGAGCGAGTGAGGGAAGACAATTGACGTTAGGAAGAAACAAGGGGCGACTTTTGTTGCCCGGGAGTCGCATGGACCTGAATGAAAAGGGGGAGATCATCAAGAAACACATTGGGGTTTGGCGAAGTGATGATCACGGCAAAACTTGGACTCTGGGGGAAGTTCCCGTGCCCGAGGGAATCAACACGCCCCGTAACATTTCCAGTGAGGCCCGCGTGACTGAACTGTCGGACGGAGCCTTGCTTTACAATGACCGCACGAGAAATACCGGACGCCAGCTTTCGTGGAGCATGGATGGTGGTGTTATGTGGAATGAATTGGTGCAGGGGAGTGAGTTGAAAGTCACTCAGTGCAATGGAAGTCTCCTCACGTTGAGGGATGAGAAGGGAGCGTTGACCAATACGGTTCTCTTTAGTGTGCCATCTGCGGGAGGGAGATCGAATGGTCTTGTCTATGTGTCGCACGATGATGGGAGGACATGGCCTGTCGTGAAAAACGTGGTGATCGGGAGTTTTGCCTACTCGGCTTTGTTGCAATTGAAGAACGGTAGGGTTGGGCTGTTTCATGAAACAGGGCATTACCGGACGATTTCGTTGGTTGAGTTGGATTTGGAACAATTGTTAGAAGAGTGAGTTGATGAAATTGGTGCTGATCATATGGGTTCTTCTGCAGGGGCTATGTTGGGGGAAACCCAACGTGCTTTTCCTTTGTGTGGATGATTGGAACGACTGGGTCGGATGTCTCGGAAACAAGCAGGCCAAAACACCAAACGTCGATCGACTTGCGAAAATGGGTTGCCTTTTCTCGAATGCTCACTGTGCGTCATCGGTTTGTAATCCCTCGCGGGCCGC
>TARA_B110000914_G_scaffold223846_1_pt1 | contig 9935 bp, 9 predicted proteins | sample TARA_B110000914 | Tara Oceans TARA_B110000914 (sample SAMEA4397983) | marine metagenome | biome: Polar Biome; feature: [MES] marine water layer (ENVO:01000295) within the mesopelagic zone...; material: water (ENVO:00002006), including particulate matter (ENVO:01000060) such as......
ACTCCGCACATATTGGGACTCTTGTTAAATCCGGCACGTATGAGGCTTGAGGCAAGAGGTTTTGAAATTGATGAAGTGGATCTTCGCTACAGCGAGGACGTTGCTGACGGACAAGTTCTTGAACTTCTTATAGGGGAAAAATCAACCTATGGCGGGTTGCTTAATGAGCCTGGAACCCGTGTATCTCTTGTCGTCTCTGCAGGGCCAGTCCCGCGAATGGTACCGAACCTCATTAACACCTCACTTGAGGCTGCGACAAACATTCTGGCAGGTTTGCAGCTGGCATTTGTGGTGAACGAAAAAAAGGATTTTAAGTCAATATTCCCTAACGAATTCGTTACCAAACAAACTCCGGTGAGTGGTTTGTCGGTAGCCAGAAATTCCGTAGTTAAATTAACAATTGCTGGAATTTCCCCAACGGTTGAAGTGCCAGATGTAGTCGGTGTTGAGGCAGATGAAGCAGCCGAAATGCTCAAAGAGGCAGGGTTAGTTGTTGAAAGATTTGAGTCTGGCCTTGGGCTAGTTGAGGAAACCTCTCCAGCGATCGGTGTAATTGTTGATCTGGGATCTCTAGTTGTCCTGAAGTTTGCCGCTGGTCAATAGGCATCGTTACAAATATTGCACTGAGAATTATCAGATAATGCTTGCAGTAAGTAACCGGAATACGAAATCATACGACGTAAACTCTTTTCGATGGCATCCGGTAATAGCCCCTCTCGATTGGCGAGAATAGATAAACGCCAACGAAACGAAAGTTGGCCTAACGCGCCGCTGTACATAGATATGTCGATATGCATAAATTGTGATGCATGTCTGCGGGCTTGCCCGCCCAATTTTGGAGCTATTTTCAATCACGGAATCGATGTAGTTATCATTCCTGAGTTGTGCTCTGGTTGCGATAAGTGTCTTGATCCATGCCCTGTTGATTGCATCCATCCTTTGGATGAAAAAAGTTGGGTAACTACACCAGATAGTTGGTGGGACGAGCCACTAAGCGCTAATGATTCGTATATGTAGTTAATAGTTTGAGTATGTAAGTTTTAAATACTTACGGAGGAATTTTGACAGAACGATTATCCCAAGACGAAGTAGCGCACGTGGCGCATCTCGCGCGAATTGATCTCAACGAAGGTGAACTGCGGCATTTCGCTGATCACCTTGGCAAAATTCTTGAACACGCTAGTGAGCTTGACTCTCTGGATCTAGAAAGCATTTCCTCAATGTCGCATCCGCGTTTGCTCACAAATGTTATGCGAGACGATGTCGTTGGAACGACTCTAGACAGGGCGGAAGTGTTGGAGCAGGCTCCGGACGCAGAGTTGGGTCAATTTCGAGTCCCTTCGATTTTGGGGGAAACGTCGTGACTCTAGGTGACTCGGCACTCTCAATCGCAGAAGATGTGCGGCTTGGTAGAAGAAGCGCTGTTGAAGTTTTGGAGAGTTATCTTGCGGTTATAGATGCAACAGAAAAAGAAATTCATGCATTTAATTTGGTGACTCGTGACCATGCCTTTGTTTCAGCTCAAGAGGTGGATGAAAAAGTTTCCCGGGGACTTGAGCCTGGCCCGTTAGCGGGTGTACCGATTGCTTACAAGGATAATTTATGCACCTGGGGTGTTGAAACCACCTGTTCTTCGCGAATGCTTGAAGGTTGGAAACCCCCCTACAACGCAACTGTTGTGGATCGTATGTCGGCCGCTGGGGCAGTGATGATAGGGAAAACAAACCTCGACGAGTTCGCTATGGGAAGTTCAACAGAAAATTCCGCTTTCGGACCAACTCGTAATCCAGTTGATGTTTCTAGGGTTCCGGGAGGATCCAGCGGAGGATCTGCTGCTGCGGTCGCAGCGGGTTTTGCTCCACTTGCGCTTGGATCAGACACGGGCGGATCTATTAGACAGCCAGCAGCTTTGTGTGGGGTTGTAGGCGTTAAGCCCACTTATGGGTTAGTTAGTCGATTTGGGTTAATTGCTTTTGCGTCTTCTTTTGACCAAATAGGTCCGTTCGCAAATAATGTTGCTGATGCTGCAGTAGCGCTCGAAGTTTTAGCCGGCCAAGACCTTGCCGACAGTACATGTATCCCTCATCCAGGCCCGAAGCTGTTAGCTGAGCTTGACCGAGGGGTGGAAGGGCTTCGCGTTGGCATAGTCAGAGAGCTATTAGATGGGAGCGATGAAGATGTTACACTGCGAGTACATCAAGCGGCTGAAGCCCTGATTGCAGCTGGAGCATTTGTCGATGAGGTTTCTGTGCCAGCTGTTGAATATGGACTTACAGCCTACTATCTGATTGCTCCCGCTGAAGCCTCTAGTAACTTAGCTCGCTACGATGGAGTTCGATACGGCTTAAGACGTGAAGGTTCTAACGTCCAGGAAATGAATGCATTGAGTCGACGCGATGGTTTCGGAGATGAAGTTATCGCTCGGATAATGCTCGGTACCTTTGCGTTAAGTGCAGGTTATTACGATGCCTACTACGGTAAAGCTCAGAAAATAAGGAGCTTGATAAGGCGGGACTTTGACTTGGTGTATGCGGATCATGATCTGTTACTTTCTCCCACTTCACCATCAGTAGCGTTTAAATTTGGTGAACGATCGGATCCTATGTCTATGTACCGCAGTGACGTATGCACGATTCCGAGTAACTTGGTCGGCGACGCGTCGATGTCAGTTCCCTTTGGAAATGGCTTACACAACATGCCAGTAGGAGTTCAGCTAATGGCGCCGGCCCTAGGAGAAGCTTTGATGTTTCGAGCAGCAGCAGTTCTGGAACTTGCAGAGCCAGCGGAGGAAGTTCATGACTGAGTGGGAGACAGTTGTTGGACTCGAAGTTCACGTGGAATTAGCCACAGCGACTAAGTTGTTTTCTTCGGCCCCTAACCGTTTCGGCGATGAACCGAACACAAATGTAACTCCGGTTTGTTTAGGCTTACCGGGCTCACTTCCAGTTTTGAACAGGAAAGCTGTTGAACTTGCGATTAGTACGGGGTTAGCGTTGAACTGTGAAATTCGTCCGTCAGTTTTTCATAGAAAAAATTATTTTTACCCAGATATGCCGAAAGATTATCAGGTAAGTCAGTATGACGAGCCGATATGCGCTGAAGGTTATTTGGACTTATTAAATGGAATTCGGATAGGTATCGAAAGAGCCCATTTGGAGGAAGATGCCGGAAAGACCACTCACCTGGGAGGTGAAGATGGTCGTATTCACGGGGCTAGTGAGGCCCTTATCGACTACAACCGAGCTGGAGTTCCTCTTCTTGAAATAGTTTCTCGTCCGGATATCCGATCCGCCGATGATGCTCGATCATATGTGGAGGAACTGAGGGGGATACTTTTGGCAACCGGAGCTTCTGAGGCGCGCTTAGAGGAAGGGTCAATGCGTGTTGATGCGAACGTTAGCGTTCGTCCGTTTGGATCTTCTGAGTTAAGAACTCGTTGCGAAATTAAGAATTTGAATTCGCTTCGATCGTTGCAACGGGCAATTGAGTATGAAGCTCGGCGACATATTGATTTATATGAAGCAGGAGAAAAGCCAAAGCAGGAAACACGTCATTGGTCTACCGAGGGCCGGACGCATACCTTGCGCTCTAAAGAAGAGGCGAATGATTATAGATACTTTCCTGAACCAGATTTAGTGCTATTGGATCCGGATCGGACTTGGATAGAAGAAATCAGGAAAGCTTTGCCAACACTTCCGGCTGCGATTCGAAGTGAATTAGTGGCCTGTGCTGGAGCGACTTTAGAACAGGCCAACACCATAGTTAGTCGCGGCCTTGGCCCAATAGTTGTATCTGCCGTAAATTCAGGGTGTGATCCCAATAGAGCCTTAACTCATGCGGTTCAAAACTTAGCTATGGAAAATGCTTCGAAAATCTCAGATGTGTCATTCACTAAGGTTTTGCAGATGGAGGAGGAAGGTTCGTTAACTCCAACTCAAGCTAAGCAAATTTTGGCGGAAGCCGTGGAAACAGGGGAAGACCCGACTCTTCTGGCGAAAAATCGTGGGTTTGAAGCCATGGAAAGTGGAGCGCTCGAAATACTTGTAGATAAAGCGATAAGTGAGAATCTTGGGGCTTGGGCAAAGTTTTGCTCAGGTGAAGAAAAAGTTCAAGGTGTCTTCGTCGGAGCGGTTATGAAAGAGACAAAAGGGCAAGCAGATGGCGGGGAGATTAATCGAATCTTGCAGGAGCGACGATTGTCTAGCTAGCTAACGGACAATGGATTGTAGATCTTTGGCTTGATCGACCCAGTGTCCAACTTCTTTTTCGTTAGGAAGCCGACCTACGAGAGGTTTTCGGCGTGAAGCGTTGGTGCTTACCATGTCTTGGTGGAGGCGTGATGAGCGCGAGCGTCGGAGTTTCTTGAGGGAATCGATGCCTACAGCCTCAAGCAGGTCCGAGTATTGAGTTGAGACTCCCTGAATCCGCATTAAATCAGCGCGATTAACCCACTCGAGCACTCGCTTCTCTGACACACCGACTGTTTCAGCGATAAGTTGGCGACCTTTTCTTGTTGCGCCAGAGCCGAGAAGGACGTCACAAGTTTTTATATCAGCAGAAATGAGGCGCTGTTGCGCTCTGATGCCAATGTCTTTGATTGCGGCGATCGACGCCATTAAAAATCCTTGATATGAATAGTACGTGCGGAGAGCACCCCTAGTTTGTAGCAGTTCTCTAACTCATGCACATCAAAGTGAAGATTTGAGCCAAGTATTTCCTTTGAAACGAATCCAAAGTGGAATGGCTCGTAAAATCGTAAGCATCGTTATAGCTGACCATAGCCAACCTATTCCTAGGTCATATTTAGTCACAGCAGCTGTTATAGCAACAAAAATAACAAATGCTCCGACCATGGCTTTAGCTAAAAATGCGAAATCTCCAGCGCCCATAAAAATGCCATCTAAGGCGAAGACCAAGCCGTTTAGAGGTTGAGCTAAGGCAACAAAAACTAAGATGAAAGAGCTGAGCTGTATAACTTCCAAATCTCGTGTAAATAAGTATGGGAGCTGATTATTAAAGGCCAAGAGAGCAGTTCCAAATACAAGGCCTGCCTGGATGTTTATGCCTACCATTCGATTACTTGCGCTTCTCGCTGTTTTAAAGTCCCCGGCGCCGAGAGCGTTAGCTACTAATGCCTGGCCGGCTATGGCTATGGCATCTAAAGTCAAGGCAAATAGGCTCCAAATTTCCATTCCAATCTGGTGAGAAGCAACTTCGGCGGTTCCAAGCCTGGAAGCGAGAGCTGCTGCGATGAGCAGCGAAGAGCGTAGCGCAGCGGTCCGAATAAATAGCTGGAATCCCACACGTGCATAGATAGCCAGACTTCGAAAATGAGGACGAAAAGAGAGCCCCAGTCCTTTTGTGCTGGATCTAATGACTGATAGATAAAGAATGGCAGATAACCATTGTGCGATGATTGTGGATAGAGCCGAGCCAGTGATTCCTAGATCAAAATAAAATACGAAAATGATTTCAAGTACGAGGTTAGTCAAGGCTCCACAGATGGCAATAGCCAAGGGGGTTTTCGTGTTTTTTATACCGCGGAGATAGCCAGTTCCCGCTAGAACAACAAGCTGGCCAGTGAATCCTATGAGGCTTATTCGTAGGTAAGTTAATGCAAGTGATTCAACAGCGGCTTCTGGGTTAAATAGTGAGATAAGGCTTTGGCCGAAAAATAAAAGTAAGATTGACGTAATTATTCCCAGGATTACTGCGAGCCAAAGTGCTTGAATGCCCTGGTCGGCTGCCTCTTTGTGTTTTCCGCCTCCAAGAAGTCGACCAACGATTCCGGTGGTTCCATAAGCTAGAAAAATTAGGGCGGAATGAGCTGTTAATAACACTGCTGATGCTATGGCAAGGGCAGCGAGTGAATCAGTCCCGACGTGTCCCATAAAAGCCGTGTCGGTCAAAATGTAAATTGGTTCTGCAACTAGGGCGCCAAACGCGGGCAACGCCAGTGACATGATGGCTTTGTCGTACGTAGTTTTATGGAACATAAGTTACTTTGGTGAAACTATCTGATGTAAGCCAGATGCCATATCTATGACGTATAGCTCCCCGTCTGAATTCTCAGCGAATCCAACTGGTTGTGAAACTTGTAAGCCTAGAGAAACGACGCGAGGGTCGCCATCAAGCGAAAGCGCCATTATCGATCCGCTGCAAAGATCGCTGAACACGTATTTTCCATTGAGATTTGGGATTTTAGATCCGCGATATACGAAGCCCCCCATAATGGCACAGAGTCCCGAAGAGTGGCGGTACTCAAAATCTGGTTGGCGATGGCTATCAGGTATTGAAGTGCTAAATACTCTTGTTCCTTCAAAGCTGTTCCAGCCAAGATTAGCACCAGCCTCTTCTGGCTTGAGGACATTAACTTCTTCAATACATTGTTGACCAAGATCAGTTAGCCATAAATTCCCAGTTGCTCGGTCAAATGAGAAGCGAAAAGGATTTCGGACACCAGTAGCCCATATCCGCGGGTCTGTGTCGGGAGTATCGAAGAATGGATTGCCTGGTGCGGGTTGGTGAGGAGGCCACTTTGTGGGGTCGACTTGCAAACGCAATATCGCTCCAAGAGGAGTGCTGTTGTTTTGCCCGTGACCGTATGGGTCTCCTTGGCCACCCCCGTCTCCGAAAGAAACGTAGAGAAACCCATCCGGACCGAATGTTAGGTCGCCTCCGTTGTGCATCGCTGAAGGTTGTTCGACTAGGAGAATATTAACTCCATCTCCTACTTTGACGAAATCATCGCTGATACGATAAGCCCTAATTGTGCTGGTGCCTGACTTGTCGGTGTGGTTTAGGTACAGCCAATTTGAATCCGGTGATAGGGCCATTCCTAGCAAACCTTGGTCCATGTCGGTGCTGATCTCTGAAGTGAGATCAATTACAGGATTAGCTGACAGACCGGATCGGCTGAAGGCCCAGACTTTGCCGGCTCTGTTCCCGATGAAACCAGAATTTACATCAACAAAAACTGTTACCACTGCTTCGAGAAGCGCAACTGTTGGTTCCAAAGCCAAGTCGAGACCCTCGGTGTTTTCTAGATATAGCTCTGGGAGGCCAGCTGGACATGGTTGATTAGATAAAAAAAATTCTTCGCTGTCTTGAACATCAATACTTTTTTTTTCTCGGTCGGACCAGCGAATTTGATCTTCCTTCGATTTGCTATCAGAATTCACAGTTAGAAAAACGATAATTATGCAGATGCAAAGCCCTAGTATCAGGCTAACTAAGCCCATGGAATAGTTGAATTTTCGGGTTAGCACAGTGGAAAACCTATCTCTTCATATACAAAGATATGGCCTTGAGTTCATAGATGGCATCTTGTCAGGTTGCGACGAGATGCGCGGCGGGCCAGAATAGAGGGGATGCTGACGAATATTATGATTATTCAACAACTGCAGATACACATAATTGTGGTCGCATAGGCGAGCACGATTAACGTTTTCGCCGGAACTCCCTCAATGGGAGTTTTTTTATTAGCTATAGAGAACCGAATTTCCGAATACCCTTAGTTACGATCACCCCCAGGAGAAGAGCGATGCAACTCACCGGCGCTCAAGCGCTCGTCAAGAGCCTAGAGATGTGCGATGTCGAGGTAATGTTTGGTCTTCCTGGTGGGGCAATTTTACCTGTCTACGACCCTATTCTCGATTCTAAAATTCGACACGTGTTGGTACGCCATGAGCAGGGGGCCGGCCACATGGCTCAAGGCTACGCTCAAGTAACCGGGAAGCCTGGCGTAGTAATAGTTACAAGTGGCCCCGCTGCAACTAATATTGTTACTCCTCTGTGCGACGCGTTCATGGATTCTATTCCAATGGTTGCGATTACAGGGCAAGTGGCATTGGCTTCGATAGGTTCTGATGCTTTCCAGGAGTGCGACACGACTGGTATCACCATGGCAGTTACTAAACATAATTATTTGGTAACTGATCCCGCAGACATTCCTCGGATCGTCAAAGAGGCCTTTCATATAGCGACGACTGGCCGGCCTGGGCCAGTCTTAATTGATCTGCCCAAAGATGTCAGCAACATGCCAATGGAATGGCATTGGCCTGATGATGTTGACCTACCTGGTTATTCGCCCATAACAGAGGTAGATGAGAAGCTAATTGCCGAAGCTATCAAGTTGATAAAAGAGTCTGAAAGGCCAGTTATATATGCTGGTGGCGGGCTGTTGAAGGCGCGAGCTTCTGAATTATTGCTCGAGTTCGCCGAGAAAACTGGAATTCATGTAGCTACTACTTTGATGGCGCGTGGAGTGTTCCCTGACCGACATATACAATGCTTGGGCATGCCAGGAATGCATGGTAATTACACGGCAGTTATGGCGTTCCAGAGGGCTGATTTACTGATTAATTTGGGCGCTCGATTTGATGATCGTGTCACCGGAAATAAGAAATATTTTGCGCCGGATGCAAAAATTATCCATGTTGACATTGATCCGGCAGAGCATGGAAAAGTTCGTATTCCTGATGTAGCGATTCAAGGCGACGCAAATGTAGCATTAGCCTCTTTCATAGCTGAATTTGATCGCCAAGATGAAGAAACTCCAGATCGTTCGCCGTGGAAGTCCACAATTAGCGGTTGGCAAGAACAGAACCCGCTCAAGTATGATCAATCGGATTCTGGGTTTCCTTTGAAGCCACAGTTTGTTCTCGAACAACTACGAGACCACACTCCTGACGACACTATTGTTGTGGCGGGTGTTGGTCAGCATCAGATGTGGACCAGCCAGTTTTGGAAGTTTGATTACCCATATACCTGGGTGAATTCAGGAGGCTTAGGGACAATGGGTTTTGCTGTTCCTGCAGCGATTGGTGCCAAAGTTGGACAGCCAGACAGAATGGTTTGGGCAGTGGATGGCGATGGGTGTTTCCAGATGACTGCTCAGGAGCTGATCACCGCAGCAGCTGAAAATATTCCGGTAAAGATCGCAATTCTTAACAACGCATACCTCGGTATGGTCCGGCAGTGGCAGGAACTTTTTTATGAGGAACGTTACAGCGAGGTTTACTTAAGTGCTGATCATCCGAACTATGTGATGTGGGCGGAGTCGATGGGTTGCGCAGGTATTCGAGTCGAGTCTGCTGAAGAAGTTAGGCCTGCGATAGAAAAAGCGAATTCTATAAATGATCGACCGGTCGTAATCGATTTTCGAGTACATGCTTTCGAAAAGGTTTATCCGATGGTCCCTGCGGGCGGTTCTAATGATGACATCATCTTAGGCCCCGAAGGTGATGCTGATGCAAAAGCGAAAGGAACCGCACCATCGTGAGCACTCAACCTAATCTACACATTTTGGCCGTACTTGTTGAGAATAAGTTCGGAGTTTTGGCTCGAGTCGCTGGTCTGTTTAGTCGCCGTGGTTTTAATATTTTGTCGCTAACGGTTGCACCTACTGATGATCCTGCTTTGAGTAGAATCACCGTTGTAGTAGATGTTGACAATACTGATGTCGCTCAAATTGCTAAACAATTAAACAAGTTAATTAATGTCCTCGAGATAAAAGAGTTACAGCCGAATGAGTCAGTTGAACGAGAATTGATGATGGCGCGGATTTCTGCTGTTGATAGCCAAAGTGTCGGCGATGTTCTAGATCAGTTCGGAGGCACTATTGTAGATAAGAGTGCTACTGAACTAATCGTGAGCATCGATGCCCATCCTGATGAGCTCGATAAATGCGAGCTGGCTCTCAACGTTTTTGAAATTCATGAGCTCCAGAGAACCGGTCGAATCGCTCTTGGGCGACTAGGCACCTAGCAAATTTGTATTCATTTCCAACTAATATTTCTACGTAATTTCGAACCAGGAGTTAATAAATGGCAGCCACTATTTACTATGACGATGATGCAGATTTGGGACGTTTGGCAGGCCGGACGATAGCTATTATGGGCTATGGGTCGCAAGGTCATGCGCATGCGTTAAAC
>TARA_B110000914_G_scaffold74883_1_pt1 | contig 9910 bp, 10 predicted proteins | sample TARA_B110000914 | Tara Oceans TARA_B110000914 (sample SAMEA4397983) | marine metagenome | biome: Polar Biome; feature: [MES] marine water layer (ENVO:01000295) within the mesopelagic zone...; material: water (ENVO:00002006), including particulate matter (ENVO:01000060) such as......
ACCCCAACCACAATGGCTGTCAGCATGAGAACGTGCGGAAGTGGGTTTGCGAATTTATCCGGTTCGATGACGTGCTTCTCAGCCACACTTTTTGCCCCATGTTCACCGTGTCCGCCCGCATGATTGCCATCTTCAGCTGCATGATGTTCTTCCACCTGATGGGGAATAATCGGGATTTTCGAATCTTTTTTCACTCCGACCGACACATAAAAAAGAATGATTGCCGTCTGGAAGATGGACATCCCGATCAACTTTTTGATGAGGTTATTTTTTGCAATCGTCGCCCACAAACCGATCATCATTAGGATCACGTAGACCCAATAATTGAAGTAGGGCTGGATGCTCTGTTCGAGGAATTCGCGCATGATCTATTAGAGGCCCTGTTTGAGTTCACCCCGAGAAGAGAGGTTTGCGTATATCGCGAACATGATCGCTGTGACTGTGAAAGCGACACCAATTTCGACGCCCAGCATTGCATATGAACGAGCCATTTGTTCGCTGGAAAACATAACGGTTTTCAGTGCTCCATAGTCGAGGAAGTTCCGTTCGAAAAACTGGCAAAGCACTCCAAATCCGGCATAGATCAAGATACCAACGCTCGCAAGCCTCATGAAAGTTTTCTCGGAGAACCAATCCAGGGCGGACTTCAAATCGCGCGCAATCGCAAGCAGGATAAAACTCGCACCCATTATCACCCCGCCCTGAAAGCCGCCGCCCGGACTGTGGTGTCCATGAGCAATCACATAGAGTGCGAAGAGCTGAATGATTGGGATCAACAGTTTGCAGGTCGTTCCAATGATGATCCGTGAATGATCGCCTTCGCAAAAGGTATCGTCTTCCGGCGCTCGCATCGGCTTGGCCTCATCACCCCCAAACACTCGCAAGATCGCAAAAATGGCCAGCCCTGCCGCAAAAATAACAATGGTTTCAAACATCGTGTCGTATCCCCTGTAATCCGCGAGAACCGCAGTCACAACATTCGGAACCTGAGTGAGTTCGTCCGTGTCCGTCAAAAAGCTTTGGGAGACCGCGGTTGCGATTTGTTCGCCGCTCTCCAGTTTTGGGCCTTCGTTGGCAGCTGAATGCGCGTCTCCCCATTCCGGAAAGTCTCCAACTCCGACAAGTAATAATGAACCCGTGAGCGTCACGGCGATGAGAGCAATCCACTTCATGAAATCAATCCGACGACCTCCGTTTCGTGTTGTAAACCGTCGCAATCAGGAAAACCGAGCTCACGCCAGCGCCAACCGCAGCCTCAGTGAAAGCCACATCAACGGCGCCCATTCCTGCCCACAAGAGACAGATCAGAAAACTGTAAATTCCAAACACCATTGAGGCGCTCAACAAATCTTTCACTTTCAGCGAAATCACTGCAGCGACGATCAGGAAAATCAGAAGGATATAATCAAAAATCGGAATCATTTTCGGTCCTCCTTCAACGCGTTGTTCGGCTTATCTTTCTTCAACTTTGGCTCAATCCCGTCTTCCCAACCGGCATCCATCAATGCATGTGTCGATGTTGGACTGGTCATCATGATGAAGACACAAATGGCGAGTAGCTTAAGAATGACCAACAGCGTTACCCCGTTATGGGAAAACCAGTCTTTTGAAAACTCTAGATCGTGGATCTGAAAAACGGAAAAACCGAGAATCACCAGAAGACTAGAAAGTGTATCACCCTTACCAGCAGCGTGCATCCGAGTGTAGAAATCAGGGAAACGTTGAATTCCCACGGCGGCTCCGAGGAAGAAAAGCATCCCGACGCAAATCAGGGCCATACTGATGATGACGATCGCGTTCTCCATGATTATTTAAGTTCCTCCCCGGGTTCAGTTTGGCCGGCTGACGCAGGCATTTTGTGAAGAAACCGAGACGCCGCAAGCGATCCAATAAAGTTCAACAGGGCATAGGCCAAAGCAAAATCGACAAACATTTCAACCTGCTCGAAAATCGATCCAATGATCACGAGAAGTACCGCCGTCTTAGTCCCAATCACGTTTACCCCGAGAATCCGGTCGATCGCAGTCGGCCCAATCCAAACTCGCCACAACGCTGGCAGCATCATTAGAAAAAGAACCACCCCGACGATTTGGGAAAACGTATTATTAAAGAAATCAACCATTGGATTCCCCTCCCTTTGTCTGCGGATTAAAAATTGCTGAAATACGACGCTCCATTTCACCATCGAGGCCCTTTGCCGTGAAATCAGATACCGCGTGGATGTAGTAGGTATTCCCGAGAATCTTCATCGTGATCGTTCCCGGTGTCAGTGTGATCGAGTTTGCGAGCAGAAATTTTTCGAAGTCGGATTTCAAATTCGTCTCGTAGCGGATAATCTGGGGTGAAAGCGACTTCGGCCCCTGAAAGGCCAATTTTAACAAATGAAGATTTGAGAGCACCACCTGCCACATCAGCCAAACGATATATCCCAACATGCGGAAAAATTGCCCGAATCGTGAAGAAATTGCGATTGTCCGATCCTCAAATATCAAATCTCCTGACAACCACGCAACAAATCCGCAAGAGATGACACCCAAGCCAGGGTGAAACCAATCAAAAATGCCAGAGAACACGGACCAAACAATCATCAACACGCCGAATATCAGCAGTCGATAACCAAGAACATGTTTGGGTTCTTTTTTGCTCTCAGCCGCCAAGGTAGCAGGTTTGTAAGTGATTCGAGGACTTCAAAGGAAAAAAAATTAGCGTGAGTTTTCAGGAAATGCAAGTCCTTCGAATCAATAGTGTCGGTTCGTAGCTCGCATCCTATTGCGTTCATAACAATCGTAATCCTTAGCTTCAAATCCTCACCTTCAAGGTCACCATTCACCGCAACGAAATCGCCATTCGAGGTTTTGGGTCGGGATTCAAAAAAATGAAACAAGATCGAGACGATCCGAAGAAAGCCTCTCGACAAGGAGATCATTGTGTATTCGAAAGAAAAAGGCCCTGCGAACTCTCCACTTGGCTTTCGGGTGCTGATGAATTACTGGAACTTGCCACATTTCAAGGAATCCCGATTTATAGAATATCGGAACCTGCAACTGCTAATCTGCATCTCATTCAGAAAGCTTCCCCTTATGAAGAACGTATCAGAAAAACATCAGTGAACTCCTGCCAGCTGCCGCCACTAATCCGAACTATCCTCGCACTCTGCTTCGGTGTCTGCTCGCCCCTGTCCGGGCAAATCCATCCCGTCATCATCGACAACTGCACCAAGTGCCATGGCGGAGTGAAACAGAAGGGCGGCCTAGACCTCCGCACCGTGGAATCTGCCATCGAAGGGGGAGAAACAGAGACTTCCCTGATCCCCGGCGATGCAGAAAAAAGCCCCCTCTCTCAAGTGATCCAGGTCGATTCCGACCCACACATGCCACCCAAAAAGCAACTCGCTCCGGCTGAAATCAAGTCCATCGAAAACTGGATCACCCATCTCAAAATCACTCCGCCGGTAGAGCTCATCCTTCCCGATCCTGCCGAAGATCCTACCAGCGTCATTGATTCCCTAGTCTCCGAAAAATGGCAGGAGGAAAAAATCACGCCGGCTCAGCTCTCAAACGACGCCACCTTCGTCCGCCGAATCCACCTCGACCTCCTCGGCCGCATTCCCAAAACCGAAGAGGCTCAATCCTTCCTCAAAGACCCAAATCCTCACAAAAGAAACGCCCTCATCGACCGCCTCACCGAAACCAAACAACACGCCGAACATCTCACCCAGACTTTCAACGTCATCTTCCTCGACCGCGCTGAAACCCGAAAGCGTAACCGCGGCGAACGAAAGGCCTGGCTCAACTACCTCCGCTGGACCTTCGAAACCAACCGCCCCTGGGATCAGGTTGGACGGGACCTCCTCATCGCCCGCCCCACCCAAGAGATCGAAAATGGCGCCTCCTGGTTCCTCTACGACCAGCGCGATGACCACAAGGAAATGGCCACGCGCACTTCCCGCACCCTTCTTGGCAAACAAGTCCAGTGCGCCCAGTGCCACGACCACCCCGTTGCTCCCGAAATCGAGCAGCGCCACTACTGGGGACTCGTCGCCTTCTTCAATCGCAGCCTCAACGTCAAAACCCCCGAAGGCCCCCGCGTTGCCGAACGCGCCCACGGTGGCTACGATCAATTCGCCAACCTCGAAGGGAAAACCGATCAATCCCAGCTCATTCTCTACTCCAACAAGATCATCTCCGAACCCGACGGGAAACGCATCAAGGACTCGCCCGGTTTCTATCGCGTCGCCCCTCCCGAACAGTGGTTTAAGAAACTCAAGAAGAACGAGAAGCTCAAAAAAGATCTCCCTGCCCTTCCCGTTCCCAAGTTCTCCCGGCGCGAGGAATTCGCCAAAGCCATCACCTCCGACAATCCCGACTTCTCCAGCGCCATTGTCAATCGCATCTGGGCCCTCCTCTTCGGGCGCGGCCTCGTCCACCCCGTCGATCTCATGGACTCGTCCCACCCCACCAGCCATCCCGAACTCCTCGCCTGGCTCACCCGTGACTTCGCCAACAACGACCACAACCTCCGCCGACTCATCCGTGTCCTCGCCAAATCCCAAGCCTACCAACTCGATTCCCGGCCGGCCCCCTCCGCTTCCAATCCTCCTCTCGACTCTTTCTTCGCGCGATCCCTCGACAAGCCCCTTTCCGCCGAAGCTCTCGCCCGCTCTGTTCGCATCACTCTCGGTTACGACGCACCAAACGACATGGATTTTCGCAACCGATTCGCGAAAATTTTTCCCGCCCTCTTTGCTGAAAACTTCTCCCCCTCGGTTCAACAAACCATGTCCCTCACCAACGGGAAATTCTTTAACCAACTCATTGCCGATTCCCCTCTCCTCGACAAACTCAAGGAAATCGAGGACCCGCAAACACTCGTCCGCGAAACCTTCCAAAACATCCTCTCCCGCGAACCCGACAACCTTGAAAAAGAACGGTCTTTGTCCTTCGTGAAAGCCAAAGACCACACCTCCATCGAACAATTCTGCTGGGCTCTCATCACCGGTGCCGAATTTCGACTTAACCACTAATGGCTAAATCATCTCCAGCTCCAAACTGCGGCTCGCCGGACCACAACCTGCATCGCCGTAAATTCCTCCAAGGCCTCTCCGCCGGAGCCGTCTCCACCATGAGTTGGGCCGGACTCTTTGGAGCTCCCGCTTTCGCCGAAATTGCCAAGAAGAAACAGAAGCACTGCATTCTTCTCTGGCTCTGCGGTGGGCCCAGCCAGTTCGAAACCTGGGATCCCAAACCCGGGACCATCACCGGTGGTCCCTTCAAAAGCATCCCCACCAAGGTCCCCGGAACTCACTTTTCCGAGCTCCTCCCCAAGTGCGCCTCCATCGCCGACAAACTCGCCGTCATCCGTTCGATGAAGACGAAGGCCAAGGAACACACCCAGGGAATCAACCTCCTTCAGCGCGGCCACGCCCCTCGACCTCCTTTCACCCGACCAACCATCGGCTCCGTCCTCGCCCAGCAACTCGGGCAGCTCGAATCCAAAATTCCCAACTTCATCCTCCTCGACCCCTGCCCCGAAGGAAACGAATTCAAAGGCTTCAAAGCAGGCAACTGGGCCGGATGGCTTGGTGCCGAATACTCCCCCGTCCGCGTCGGCGGCGAATTTCAAATTCCCGACGCCCACAAACTCGACTCCATCACCGAAGACGATCACGAGGCCCGCGAAGCCCTCCGCAAGTTCTTCAGCAAAAAGTACGAGAACGATCGCAAATCCGCCGCCGCCGGTTCGTGGAACGCCACCTTTGAACGCGTCAATGGCCTCATGAGCTGCTCCCACCTTTTCGACCTCGAGCGTATCCCCCAAGCCGACCGCGAGCGCTACGGCCCCGGCGCTTTCGGCCAGCACGCCCTCCTCGCCCGCACCCTTGTCGAGGAAGGTGCTCCCTTCGTCATGGTCGCCAATGGCATGCCGTGGGACAGCCACGTCTTCAACCACGAGATCTACCAGATGGTCGTCCCCGACCTCGACAACATCATCTTTCAACTCACCAAAGACCTCGAAGACCGGGGCATGCTTGAGGACACCCTCGTCGTCGCGATGGGCGAGTTCGGCCGTTCCCCCTGGATCAATCAAGCACGCGGCCGCGACCACTATCCCAACGCCTGGTCACTCGCCATGGCCGGAGGCGGCGTGCAAGGCGGCGCCCTCGTCGGAGCCACCGACAAATACGGAGCCGAAGTTATCGAAGATCCCTTTAACGAGGAAAACCTCTTTGCCACCATCTTCTCCGCCCTCGGCATCGACCCTCATGCCGAATTCCAGCTCGACGGATTCCCCACTTTCCACCACGTTGAAAATAAGGCCGCCGCCATTAAACAAATCCTCTCATGAACTCTCCGACCCTCAAAAAAGGCAAGGAGATCAAGCTCCCCTCGCACGTCCTTGACCTCACCCTCGGTCACAACAACCAACTTTATGCCTCCTGCCTCGACGGCGGGATTTACCAGATCTCCACCGTTTCGAAACCCTACGAGGAGATTGCCCGACACGATAACTTCGCCTCCGGGATCAACTGGTCCTCTTCCCAAAAAACCCTCGTCTCGGCGGGCTACGATGGAAACCTCAAGTGGATCAATCCAAAAGGAAAAGAGGAAAAAAAGGAAACCAAGTCCGTCAAAGCTCATAACTTCTGGTCCTGGCAAAGCCGGATCTCACCCGACGGCACCAAAGTCGCCACCACCACCGGCCAGTATCTCTCCGGCGGTTACAAATACGAACCCGCCCCCGAAACCGAGCCCTCGGTCAAAGTCTTCGACATCGCCACCGGCGACCTCCTCCATTCCTTCCCACACACCCCACCGGTCCAATCCGTCGCCTTTTCAAACAACGGTAAGCTCCTCGCCGCAGGAAACCTCATGGGCGAAGTCATCCTCTGGGATCTCGAACAAGGAGGGAAAGAAATCGCCCGCATCAAAACACCCGACTTCACCGGCTGGGGAATCATCAAAGGACACTACTACACCGGCGGCGTCTTCGCCCTCCACTTCGCGCCCGATGACCAATCCCTCTACCTCGCCGGAATGGGCAGCACCACCGACCCTGCCGCCGGCAACGGCAAGCAACTCTGGCAAAAATTCACTTGGCACAACGGCGTCAAAAAATCCGGTGAAGCCGTCAAAAGTGAAATCGGAGAAGGCCTCATGGAAACTCTCGCCTTCCATCCCGATGGAAAGTTCTTCCTCATGGCGGGTCGCATTTTTAAAGGCGACTGGAACGCCGCCCTCTTCGACCACGAATCCGGCTCAAGGGTCCACCATCAGAACGTCGGCTTCCGCATCTCCTCCTCAGCCTTCACCCCCGACGGCAAAACCCTCTACCTCGGCGGCGGAGCCAATCAAGGCGAACCCGACCCAAAAAAAGAATGGGGCCGCGTCGTGATCTACGACGTCAGCGGCTGATCTCCACGGACTTCAGCCATACTCTGGCTTCCTCAAGTTCATCCACGAAGTCCAAATCCGTCGCAAAACGAACTTTAAGGATTTTCTGAGTTGCTGTCTATGGGGTTTTTACAACCACGAAGAACTGGCGGTCGTCCAATGGCAGCCCCTCGTTATTGAAATCGACCGGGTAAACGGTGGTGGATTCCCCAACAGCCGCCGGAGCGCCATCATCTAATTCGAACCAGCTTGAGAAAGGCAATGACAGATCGTTAGTTGCAAAGATAGAATAAAGGGCTCCTTCTTTCGATGTGAATGTGAGATCGACTAGGATATTATCTTCAGTTCGAGAATACTTCACGTCAACGACCTGAAAAAGGCCGGAAGATCCGGTGGCAGTAAGACTCGCGACACTGGCCCCGGCACCGTCGTTCCATATTAAAGCCACCTCTTCGGTGGTGAGGGCGCGATCCCAGAGGGCGACATCGTCGATATTCCCATCCCATCCTCTATTAGCGGCCTGTGGATTACCACCGATTTGTAGCGATAACCCGGAACCATTTGCCAAAATCCATGCCCCCTGGGAGGCCGCTTCTACTCCGTCGATATACATCGTAATATTTCCAGTAGAATCGTGCGTTACTGCCACATGATGCCATGACCCATCTTGCTGATCAAGGTTAGCAGGCACATTACCGGGGCCCCCTACGCTATACTTGAGGTTTGAGTCGGAGCTGCCATGTCGGGCAATGCGCCAGTTATTACCTTCGCCTTGGCTAATCAAGGTATTCCAGCCGGTGTAGAGGGACTCAGTCGTATACCAAGCGGATACCGACATACTTCCGGCCTCGAAAGCAAACTCAGCAGGCTCGCCAACATTGATGATAGCCTGATTACCTGCCCCCCCGCTGTTTTCCAAATCGACCGCGAAACCAAATTTTCCGGCAACGAACGATGCCTTACCGGCGCCCGTTTCCACGAGAACGCCGTCGTTGGTTTCGTCTAATCCAGCTGTGAAGTTTCCGTCGAATTCCCAGTATTCGACGAGACCATCAACGAGTTCAGCATTTGAGAGCGAAGTGATGAAACAAGAGATTCCTAAAGTCAGGAAGGTTGCGAAAGTGTATTTTTTTTCCATAAAAGATCAAGTGTGCACCGGTTAAATCCACCTTGGATTCTTGCCATCCAAAAATATCAATACAAGGTCAATCTTGAAAATGATTATGGCTGCTTTGGAGGCTCCTATCTTTGTTGCCTTTGGGGATGGTCTTGGATCCTTTGATCGACATTCTTGGAGAAGAATTGAGGAAGCGAGAGCCACTCCTCTTAGTTTTCACCGCTGAGCGAGATACTCGTCCAACGCAAACCGCCTACAACGCAGTGGTGGAAGATCGAGACGGTGATGACGACTGGAACCGATTCGAAGGCAAGTATTCAGATTGGGCGAGGCAAGCAGTGGTGGAAGATCGATGGTTTGACTGATCGGATAGATCACCCCCCTTTCTCCCCCCGCTCCGCTCCAAAGGCGGCTTCAAAGCCATCCAGCCAAAAGCAAATTCCTAGCAGTAAAATGCACCGCTAAACTCCAGAAGTTTTGGATGAGCTTCGTGTAGGAATGCTGACCGACTGCTAGGAAGCTACTTTCAGAAGGGAGGTGGGGGGAGACGGTTCACCCTAGACTTGATAGGGGAAAGTAATGGTCAGAGAATCTAATAAAAGACAGAGATCTTTTGTTATGAGACATCTTGATGACACAAAATTGATCATAACTACGCATAAATAAATGAGAGGTCTTTGAAACCATCTCTCAAAAATTAAAACGTAATGAACAAAATAAAAAAACTGCTTCTTTCGGCGCTACTGAGCGTAATTTCCATGAGTCCTGTTTTTGCTGATCATCACGAAAAACTATCGGTGAAGACTTCGACTCTTAAAGAATTTAGGGAGCTGTGTGAGCTTCTCGAGGGACGTTGGAACGCAGATATTCTTTGGATAAACGAGTGGCCAGGTGCAAATGCTGTTCGAGGAGAGACTGTCAAGGGCCATGCCAAGGTTACTCGTATCTTAGACGGGGCAGCCTTGGAGATGAAATCAATGCAGGGGACAGAGGAAAGCACTTGGAGGTTATACTACCATCCGGCTACATCTCAGATCCGAAGTCTATACCTTACTAGTGGCGGAACGGTTGGCTATGGGACGCTCTTTAAGATAAGCGATACAGAGTATGGCGAGAAAGTTGATGGTGCCCAGAAAGGTGGCGGGGTAATTACTGGTGATATAAAATGGGTTTTTTCTGATGATGGTAGATCTTTCATGACAAGATCGAAAAATATTAAGTTGGACGGGAAACCACTTGGTGAGCTCAAAGATCTCTACAAGAAGGTATCTCCCTGACTACTGAGAACTTCCTTTTAGCAGGAATGTAAGGTGAGTTAGACAATTCAAAAGATAGACTGTGATCTTAGCTTTTTGATGTCAGGAGCAACGCTGTTAAATTGCTCAATACTTCCGCCGGATAT
>TARA_B110000914_G_scaffold41681_1_pt1 | contig 9882 bp, 7 predicted proteins | sample TARA_B110000914 | Tara Oceans TARA_B110000914 (sample SAMEA4397983) | marine metagenome | biome: Polar Biome; feature: [MES] marine water layer (ENVO:01000295) within the mesopelagic zone...; material: water (ENVO:00002006), including particulate matter (ENVO:01000060) such as......
TCCAGACTCAAATACCCCAGTCCCACTTCATCCAAAAACGACAATCGTTTCCCCAGCTCAGCCACCACCCCCTTCATTGCAACTTTCTTCTCCTCCGAAATCCCAATCCCCCCCAACCACGCACGCGCCCCTTCAATCGAACTCCCACAAAAATCATCGATTCCTTTTTCTTTCCCCATCCCGGACAAAGTCACCGCCAAATACTCCGGCTTCAATCTCTTCCCGTCACACGCCTTGCACTGCCGTGACGTCATGAAACGACCCATACTCCGTTTCACGCTCTCACTTTCAGTTTCTAGGTAAAGTCGCTCCACCTGACGACACACCCCTTCAAATTCCTTCTGCCAAGCCACCAGCCGGCCGGCCTTTTCCCATTGCACGTTGATCTTCGTGCTTCCTGTCCCGAAGAATAGTGCCCGACAAAAAATCTTCGATAATTCATCAAACCGTTGATTCAGACTCACTCCAAAGTGCTCCGCCAAGGCTTCAATCTGCAACTGATTCCACCCCTTCTTTTTCTTTGATCCCTTCGTCCAAACTACCACCGCCCCTTCGCCAATCGACTTGCTCCGGTCCGGCACCGCTAAAAATGGATCACAAAACACTTCCGTTCCAAGTCCATGGCACGCCTCGCACGCCCCAAGGTGTGAATTAAACGAAAAATGTCTCGGCGTCAGCGCCGGCAGCTCGAATCCGGTCTCCGGGTTCCGAAAACTCGTCGCAAACGAAACCTCCTCCCATTCCTTCTCCCCCTTTTCCTGCGCCAGCGCCCGCACCTCCATCCCGCAAATTCGCAATGCAATTTCCACACTATCCGCCAGGCGCGATTCCAGCCCCTCCTTCACCACTAAACGATCCACCACGATCTCAATCTCACCATCCTCCGGCCAATGCTCCGCCGCTTCCTCTAGTTCGTAGATTTCTCCTCCAATCCTTACCCTCACAAACCCCTGCCTCTGCAAGTCCGCGATCATCCCGATCGCCTCTCCCTCGGCCATCACCGGAGCCAGCAGAATCAAACGCGTCCCTTCCACTCTCCCGCACAAACTCGTGACAATATCCCCCGTCGTCATCCGCTCCAACCGCTCCCCCGTCACTGGATCATGCGGCTCCCCCGCCGCCGCATACAAGATTCTCAAATAATCGTGAATTTCCGTCACCGTGGCAATCGTCGACCGGGGATTGCCCGACCCCGTCCGCTGCTCAATCGCAATCGCCGGACTCAGCCCTTCAATCGTATCCACTTCCGGCTTCTCCAGTTGATCTAGAAACTGCCGGGCATACACCGAAAGTGATTCCACATACCGGCGCTGCCCCTCGGCATAAAGAGTGTGGAAGGCCAGACTCGATTTCCCGCTCCCACTCACCCCTGTCACCACAATCATCTTCCCCCGGGGCAAATCCACATCAATCCCCTTGAGATTATGCTGCCGAGCTCCCCGAATCCTGATCACAGCCGATTACAACCACTCGGAGGGCGGATGGCAGTAAAGAAATCCTGATAATCCCAATTCTGCCCCACCGCTCCAACAATCCGCCTCGACAACGGGAAAACGACTCGTATCCTCGCGCGCCCGCGGAAAAACTGCGGTTTCACCCATCGACTCATGGCCAAAGGTGCATTCCAGACTCTCCCCGGTTTTCGCGATTTCCGTCCCGAAGACTGCGCAGTGCGCAACTACCTCTTCCGAAACTTCCGCGAAGTGGCCCGCCGCTATGGTTTCGTGGAGTATGAAACACCCATTGTGGAAAGCACGGAGCTTTACCTGAAAAAGACGGGTGGCGAGCTCGGAACCCAGCTCTTCCGCTTCGAGGACCAGGGCGGACGCGATGTCACCTTGCGCCCGGAGGTAACCGCCTCCCTCGGCCGCTTGCTCATCGACAGCCAACGTGCCTACCAGAAGCCCATGCGCTGGTTCGAGATCGGCCAGTGCTTCCGCTACGAAGCCCCGCAAGCCGGACGCACCCGCGAGTTTTATCAATTCAATGTCGACCTCATTGGCGAAGCCAATCCCGCTGCCGATGCCGAACTCATCGCCCTCACCATCGAACTGATGCGCGAACTCGGCTTTAAGCAGGGTGACTTTGTCATCCGCCTCTCCGACCGGCGCTATTGGCAGGACTTCGCCTCCTCAAAGGGGCTCACGGAAGATCAAGCCGAGGAATTGCTCACCATCGTCGACAAACTGGAGCGCGACAAAGATGGAGCCAGCGGTCCCAAGCTTGAAAGGCTCGGTTTGTCCCTCTCCGAAGTCGAAGCCGCCATCAACAGCCCATCCGAACTGAGCGACAATCTCAACTCCGTCCTCGCCAATCTTGAAGCACGTGACATGCGCAATGATGTTAAAATCGATCTCTCCATCGTCCGCGGACTCGCCTACTATACCGGAGTGGTCTTCGAAGTCTTCGACGCCAAGAAGAAAAAACGCGCCGTCGCCGGAGGGGGGCGCTACGACACCTTTATCTCTGCTCTCTCCGATGGGAAAATCGATCTCCCCGCCGTCGGTTTCGCTATTGGTGATGTTGTGATCCGCAACCTGATCGAGGAGACTCCACATGCCCTCGAAAAGATGAAGGCCGCCTTGACGGCTCAAAGCGCCTGCGATGTCTTTTTGGTGGTCGCCGATCCTGATCAACAAACCAAGGCCCTCACTCTCGCGACCCAACTGCGCGCTGCCGGGATCGCTGTTTCGTATTCCCTGAAACCTACAAAATTTAACAAGCAATTCAAAGCGGCCGAGCAAGCCAAGGCTTCCCTGGCGCTCGTCATTGGCAACGAATTCCCCGAGGTCTCCCTCAAAATCCTCGCCACTCGCGAGGAAGTCAAATTGATCGCCGATGACACCATCGTCGAAACCATCTCCCAACATCTGAAGAAATGAGAACACACCACTGCAACGAACTCCGCGCCGAACACATTGACCAAACTGTGACCTTGATCGGTTGGGTGAATTCGACCCGCGACCACGGTGGCGTCATTTTTATCGACCTCCGCGACCGCGAGGGTCTCACTCAGGTGGTCTTCCGGCCCAACGATTCCGCTGGTGCCGCCAAACTCTCCCACACCCTGCGTGAGGAAGACGTGGTCCAAGTCACCGGCCAAGTCAGCGCCCGGCTCAAAACTGACGACGTCGACACCACCAACACCGACCTCGCCACTGGCGAGATCGAAATCGTGGCCAAGGAACTCGTCATTGTGAACAAGGCCGAGGTTCTCCCTTTCCAGCTCGACAAGGAACTTTCCAACGAAGACCTCCGCCTCAAACACCGCTACCTTGACCTCCGTCGCCCGCGACTTTCCAGAAATCTGCGTCAGCGTCACATCATTTCCAAGGCCGCTCGCGACTATCTTTCGGACGAAGGCTTCATCGAGGTCGAAACCCCCATCCTCTCCAAGGCCACGCCCGAGGGCGCCCGTGACTTCCTCGTTCCCAGCCGTATCAACCCCGGCAAATTCTACGCCCTCCCGCAAGCTCCCCAGCAATACAAGCAAATGCTCATGGTGGCGGGTGTCGAAAAGTATTTTCAGATCGCCCGTTGCTTCCGAGACGAGGACCTGCGCGCCGACCGCCAGCCCGAATTTTCCCAGATCGATATCGAGGCTTCTTTCGTCAACCAGGATGACATCATCGGCCTCATCGAAGGTATGCTCTCCTCCATGTTCGAGGAAGCCCGAGGCTTCAAAGTTCCCACTCCCTTCGAGCGTCTCACTTGGCACGATGCCATGGACCGCTTCGGCTCCGACAAGCCCGAGCGCCGCATCGGCATGGAAATGGTGGACCTTAGCGAAGATCTCAAGGACTGCGAATTCCGGGTCTTCTCTGGAGTCATCGGCAGTGGCGGAGTCGTTAAGGCAATCAACGCAAAAGGCTTTGCCGGGATCTCCGTCGGCCAGATCGACAAGCTTACCAAGCTCGCCCAGGAAGCCGGGGCGAAAGGACTTGCTTACATTCAGGCCCGCGACACTGACCGCTCGACCTGGCGATCGCCTTTCGTCAAACGCATGACAGATTCCGAGATCGAAACCCTCCGCACCAAGCTCAACATCGAACCCGGCGACCTCGTTCTTTTTGCTGCCGACCAATGGGAACCCGCTTGTGACGTCCTCGGCCGAATCCGTCTTGAAGTTGCGAGCCTTCAGAAACTCCTCGAAGGAAACGAGGATCTTGACTTCCTTTGGGTCACCGAATTCCCCCTCCTCGCTTTTAATGACGAAGAAGGCCGCTACGTGGCAGTACACCATCCCTTCACCCGCCCGCTCAAAGAAGACGAAGAAAAACTCCGCAATGGAGAACTCGATGGCCTCCGCGCACAAGCCTACGACGTCGTTCTTAACGGCTACGAACTCGGTGGCGGCTCCATCCGAATTCACGAATCCGAACTTCAAAGCTCGATGTTCAAGGCCCTCGGGATCACCGAGGAAGAAGCAAACACGGAGTTTGCCCATATTCTTGAAGCTTTCAAATTCGGCGCCCCGCCCCACGGTGGCATCGCCCTCGGCCTTGACCGCGTCGTGATGTTGGCTTGCAAGGAAGACTCCATCCGCGAGGTCATCGCCTTCCCAAAAAACAATAAAGGAGCCGAGGTCATGACCTCCAGCCCTGGCACTGCCACTGCCAACGCTTTGCGTGACCTGCGGATCAAATCGACCTACGTCGAAAAACCCAAGGCCGAGTAAAGTTTGACCCCATTCAAGCAATCCCGCACAGTCCCGCCATGAAATCGTTGATTGGACTTGGCGGGATTCTTTTTGCCACCTCACCGGCCCTTAAGGCCGAGATTGATTCTGAAATCCCCCTCGGAATCGAAGCCGTCACCGGCATCCGCTCACACTACGTCCACCGTGGTTTTCAATTGGCGGATAGCTCACTCGACTTTCAATTGGAAGCCGAAGTCACCTTATCCAATGACACCTCTCTGCATCTCGGCCTTTCCCATCTAGCTGAAAGCGAGGGAGATTTTTCCGAAACCACTGGATATCTGGAGCTCGGTCATTCCTTCACCAAGCAATTCACCCTTGGAACCACAATGACCTACCTTGATCGCGACGCCGGCATTCTCGACAGCGGATTGGATCTTGGGATTTTCAGCTCCTTTTCCATTGATGATAACTGGCTCTGGAGAAACGAGCTCAATTTTGACTTCAGTGAAAACGGAATCTACCTCGCGAGCGAACTGGAGTGGAGCCACGTCATTTCCGATAAATCCTTTGTAACAATCAAGGGTGGTCTCAGCTATGTTTCCGACTATCTCGATCGAGATGGCTTGAACGACTTCTACGCCCGCGTGGCCTTCACCTACGCACTTTCAGATCAAGTGTCCTTTACCCCCTTCTTTGGAACCAGCTTCCAACTGGACGCCAGCGACGTCTCCTTCGGAGGACTTTCGTTTGAGGTTATTTTTTAGGAGCCGGCCTCTGTGGCTTTTTCCCCGATCCTCTCTCAAAAGGTGATTTGAGCTCTTTCGAAGATAGCTCATCATTTTTGTCGGCATCCAGTCGCCGAAACGCCTGACGACGTTCCTCCTTGGAAAGGTTCTTCAAAGTTGGCGATTTTTGAAACTCCTTCCACGAAAGCGCTCCGCTTTTATCAGAATCCAGATTCTTGAGCCTCACACGAGGAAATCTCTCGCCTCGAGGTCCCACTCTTCCACCCCCATGGCGCCCGTCCTTACGATCTATAAATCCATCGGAGTTATGATCAAATCGCTCGAACATCTTGCCCATACGTTCGACAGGAATCTTGGCAAAAGGAGGATGTTTGAAAAACTCCTCCTTACTAATACGACCATCCTTGTTAAGGTCGGCCTTCGCCATGGAATGATACCGATTAGGAGAAGCCACTTCCTTGGGAGTGATAAAGCCATCTTTATCCTTATCCAATCGAGCAAAAAGCTTTCCACGGCTCGCCGGATCCAGTCTGGATGTCCGTTCACCCGAGCCGAACTCCTCTTTCGAAACCTTCCCATCTTTATCGAGATCAAAGGCCTTGAGAAACTCACCAGCCTTTGGAGGTCCCTGTCGTTTCTCTTTCCCACGTTCCCCTGTAGGAACGGGTTGAGCACAAACTGATGACAAGAGTGCCAGAAAAGAGAATATGGTCAGAAAATACTTCACGGAACTTGCTTCGTTTTCCTATTGAACCACCAAACCGAGTCAAGGTTGCATAAAAATCACCGGTTTTCCGTAGACTGCTCTTTCGAAAAACTTAAACTTCGTCCCCGATGGCAATTCTTTCATCACTGCGTGCCCAACGCCCGACTCTCTCCTTTGAGTTTTTCCCACCAAAAAATGACAAGGGATCACAAGAACTTTTGGATACGGTTCATGAACTTGGAAAACTGGACCCTGCGTTTGTTAGCGTCACTTATGGAGCGGGTGGCACAACCCGGGAACGGACCCGGGAAGTCGTTCAACGCATCATCAAGGATACTAGTGTCCCCACGGTCCCTCATTTGACGTGTATTGGTCACACCGAGGAGGAAATGACAGAGATCCTGAATGGCTACGCTGACGACCATGTTGAAACCATCCTCGCCCTCCGGGGAGACCCTCCTCGTGACCAACCAAACTACAATCGGAGTCAAGATCGCTTCCGCTTCGCAAGCGATCTCGTCGAGTTTATTGAAAATCACGAACACCCCTTCGAGATCGGCGTAGCCGGCTTCCCGGAAGGGCACCCCGCGACTCAGAACCGACTCGCCGAAATGGATCACTTTAAAGCCAAAGTTAATTCCGGAGCCCACTATATTTGCACCCAGCTCTTTTTCGACAACCATGACTTCTTTGACTACCGTGAGCGCTGCCTCATCGCCGGCATCGACCTTCCAATTGTCGCAGGAATTATGCCCATCACTACCCTCTCGGGAATGAAGCGAATGGCCGACCTCGCAGCAGGCAGCCGCTTTCCCGCCAAACTTCTCAAAACCCTCGACGAAGCAGGCGAGCAACCGGAATCAATTCGACAAGCCGGTATTGATTACGCCACCGCTCAGTGTCAGGAACTTATCGATGGAGGAGTCTCAGGTCTCCACCTTTACACCCTGAACAAAAGCAGCGCGACCAGACAGATCGCTTCCGCGCTAACCTTTTAGTCGCCCTCAATTTCATTCCACCCTCTCGATCCGAACACGGTTCTGGTCAAGGATCTTGTCGTTGGCCTCTTCACTGATACCGATGAAAGTCGTGGCCAAATTCATGGGGATCCAACGCCAGTCGTTGGAGTCGGCAGGGTATAGGAAGGAAAGGTTCGCGTTGTCTCGAAACGCTGATTTCGGGACGGCTAGCTTCAGCTGTCCGGAGACCCCATGAATCTTCATCTCCTCCTTCAATCGAAGCCCCTCCAGAGATTTTGCACTCAGTTGCTTTTTCCCGACCTCGGAAAAAACCTTGGTGAAGCCATCCTCCAGATTGATTTCATCAATTCGTCCCCCTCCCCCTGCAGCACTGCGGAGGCTCATTCGGTCATCCGCCAATTTTTGCGCCGACGATTTATCCGTAAAACCATTCGTGAATCCGTCGGTCAGGGTAATCCCTAATCTCTTAGCGGCCTCCTGCTGAGTCGGTAACTTGGTTGAAAAATCTCCCTCGAGCCTTGCCTTGTCCTTTGCAAGAAGCTTGATATCCCGAACCTCCATACCTCCTCCTTCCGAGGAAAAATGAAATGATCCTTCGTTAAAGTCTGTTCGACGATACGTGCTCTCATTGTCGATAATCGAAATGGCCTTCAAGAGGGGCCACCGTTCACGAATCGTAATGAGATCATCGTCTACCAGCGAAGCTTCCCCCGAGATCTTGACCCGCCGATTGGGGGAGCCCGTGATCGCGAGAGATCCAGAAATCCTCCCTTCAATATATTCGGAGATGTTCACGCCATCGACCTTGATCAGTTTCTCCAAGGGCAAATGACTGAAGCTCCCCTTAAGATCAAACTCAGGCGTTTCGACCGGACCACCAATTTTTCCGGACAGATTCAGACGCCCCGATCCCAGAAGAAGTGAGACCGATTCCACCTCAATCCCGTCTTCGTCTACGAACAAGATCGCCTTTTCAAGGTCGAAGTGGGTCAGCCAGTTTTGCCAAAATCTCCCCCCCTCAATGGTCACCTTCCACCTGCTCTTTTCTAGAATCGCCCTGAAATTGGTATGCTCGATCCGTCCATGAGTCAGTTTGGAGTATCCCCAATCGCAGCTCATATCTTCAATCCTGATCAAAGTAACGCCATCTCCACTCAGACTATCAAGAACGCGGGAAAAGGCAGTCGACATCTCTTCTTCCGTTCCGCCCGCCTTCAAGCTGAGATTGGCAGCTGAAATTTTCAGGGTCTCCGGAGACCAATCTTCGGTCACTCCAGCCAAGTAGCCAAATGGAGCACTAAGATCGTCGAGCTTCGCGTTAAAAAAGAAGCTACTGTTCCCTCCTGTGATCTCCAAATCCCGATATCCACCGCTTCCCCGCTTCCTCGAAAACCCCACGACCTCAATGTTCTCAGCCCCCACCGCTTTGGTCACCTGATCCGTAATCCGTTCCTGATACCCGTCGCTAGCAAAGTACTGCACCAAAAGGAGGTATCCCAATCCGACCAAAAAAACCAAAACGATTAGCAGCCTTACAAACAGACTCCCGATGTTTTTAAACAACGACTCGGTCCCAATCGTTTTGGCATACCGCAACTGGAACAATAGACCCTGATTCCCCATCCATTGGGAAACTCGATTTTGATATTCACTCAGGCGCTGCTGATCGACTGGATTTTCCACGACCGGGACGCTAGTCTCACTCCTCGACATTTGCCACCCCAAATAATCACGATTCGGAGTGGTATTTCCCTCGCAGAAGTCAGCCGTTACCGATATGCCTCCCGCCGTGGAATCTGCCGATTACAAGGTCAGCCTGGAAATTTTCGAGGGCCCCCTCGACTTGCTCTTATACCTCATCAAAAAAGACGAGGTCGATATTTACGACATCTCGCTGGAGAGGGTCACCACACAGTATCTTGATTACATCGAGACATTTAAGCTCCTCAATATTGACCTTGCATCCGAGTTTATTTCCATGGCTGCCAATTTGATGTATATCAAAAGTCGCACACTTCTCCCAAAACGAGAACAACCTCCCGAAGAGGACGCCGAAGAAGATGACCCACGTTGGGAATTGATTCGACAGCTTATCGAATACAAAAAGTTCAAAGACGCTGCTGGGTTCCTTCATCGTCGCGAAGTCGAACAAGAACAAATCTTCGCGCATACACCTCTTAAGGACAACAAACCCGTTGACGAGGAGCCTGTTCCACTTGCCGATGCTTCCATCTTCGACCTCATACGCGCCTTTCAAAATGTCCTCAAACGCTTCGACGAAGCTCGGGACTTCGGGCATATCGTTGATGATCGCTATACCGTCAGCGATAAAATCGAATACCTCATGACAAGAATCGAGCCGGGACAATCGATGTCCCTGCAGGATCTCTTTGAAAAAGCGACCTCAAAGGTAGAGGTCATTGTTACCTTCCTTGCTCTTCTTGAACTCATGAAGATGAATCAATTCAAAGCCCGTCAAACCGGCCACCTCGGCGAGATCAAAATTGAACGAAATTCGGCCGACTAACGTCTCGCCCGCTGATGAACGGCTCTTGTCATATCGCCTTTTTTGGAGGCACTTTCGATCCAATTCATGAAGGCCACCTCGACGTCGCCAGAAAGGCAGTTGATGCCCTGAAACTTGACCATGTGATTTTCATCCCCTGCCGAAGATCTCCTCACAAAAGCGAAGCACCTGGAGCAAGTGATGACGCTCGCCTCCAGATGCTAAAGCTAGCGACAGCGGAACTGCCTTGGGCGATGGTGGATGACTATGAATTAAGGAAGCCCCCGCCCTCTTACACTTGG
>TARA_B110000914_G_scaffold30671_1_pt1 | contig 9783 bp, 9 predicted proteins | sample TARA_B110000914 | Tara Oceans TARA_B110000914 (sample SAMEA4397983) | marine metagenome | biome: Polar Biome; feature: [MES] marine water layer (ENVO:01000295) within the mesopelagic zone...; material: water (ENVO:00002006), including particulate matter (ENVO:01000060) such as......
CCATTTACATCTTGTTATGGACCTCAATGAATAAAAATGCGATTAATCGGGACTTGAAACGACTTGAGCTACAGACTGCTCTATTGATTAAGCAGATTGGGTTAGTGACGAAGCAACCATAAAAACAGGGTTGGCTGAAAGTGAACCTGCTAAGGTTAAGTTGGCTAGATAAGTTAACCACAAAGGGTTAAACACACAATTTACGACAGGGCTTGATATGAAGTTTGTGAGTTTTCTATTGTTATTTGTGCCGCTCATGGCAGTCGCTGACCGTGACGCCAAGTCGTTGATCGACGAGATGGAAGCGCTGTATCGAGGCGAATCCAGTAAAGCAACGTTGACCATGAAGGTTGAAACACCGCAGTACAGCCGAACCATGCAGATGGAATCGAGCAGCGTAGGCCAGCAGGATGCATTCATCCGCATTCTGTCACCTAAAAAAGATCGCGGTATCTCAACATTAAAACTTGATAAAGAGATGTGGAATTTCTTCCCAAAAATCAACAAGGTCATCAAGGTACCCCCATCAATGATGATGGGTTCATGGATGGGCAGTGACTTCACCAATGATGACCTTGTTAAACAGACCACGTTAACGCAAGAGTATGATCTGCAACTGACCGAAACCTTGACAGAATATAACATCACCCTGCTGCCTCGAGAGCAGACCGTGACTGTTTGGGGGCGGATCGACTATATCGTCAACAAGGAACATTTGGTCCCCGTGAACCAAAACTTCTACGATGACGAGGGCATCATGATTCGTAAGATGGTGTTCTCAGAGCTCAAGGACTTTGGCGGCAGGATCATGCCCTCCGTCATGGAAATGATCCCCTTAAACAAAGAAGGCCACAGGACCGTCATAATTTACGACAATCTTGAATTCGATCCACCCGATGTTGATGAATCTACCTTTACCTTGAGACACTTAAAGAGTCGCTTCTAATGTTGTTAATCAAGCTAGCGTTCAGGAACATATTTCGGCAACGGCGTCGCTCGTTGTTAACAGCCTTAAGCTTAACCGGCGGGTATGTGCTCAGTGTTTTTTCCATATCAATGCAGGATGGTAGCTATGCTAATGCTATCGCGTTTTTTACTGAGGATCACTCAGGCCACGTCCAAATCCACAAGGATGACTACCTAGACCGCGCCAAAATACATAAAACTATCGACAATCCCAACGCAATCGCCACAATTCTCGACAAACACCCTTCCATTGCATCCTACACAACCCGGGTGTTCGCGCCTGCGTTGTCATACTCTGACGATGGCAATACCCCTGTGCAGCTTATTGGTGTCGATGTCTTGCGAGAGAAACAAACCAGCCGTCTTTATCAGAAGATCACTGACGGTAATTATTTTGCCGACAGTCCCAACGACGATGGCTACTTCTCGGCAATGATTGGTGCTGGCGTCGCTAATTCTCTCGAGGTTGGACTCGGCGACGAACTGATTTTAATTTCTCAGGGCGCTGACGGTTCAATTGCGAACGACATATTTATCGTTTCTGCGATCGTAGGAGAAAACAACTCACCGGATAAAAACACCGTTTTTCTGCCTCTATCAGGTGCTCAATCATTCTTAACGATGTACGGCAAGGTTCACCAATTTTCTATCTTACTAACCGACATTTCAGATGCACGAGAGGTTGCCACCGAATTACAATCGTCCATTCCAAGCCTGAGCGTTGCACCTTGGCAGGTTGTCGAAAGTAGTTTCTATAAGACAATGCAAGCAGATCGTGAAGGTAATCTGGTCATGCTAGTTATCATCGGCATCATTGTCTTCATCGGCGTTCTCAATACAGTACTGATGAGCGTATTGGAGAGAAGTAGAGAATTTGGCGTGTTGAAAGCAATGGGTAGTCGTCCAAGCAAGATTGTGAGCATGATTACGCTAGAGGTTACGATGCTATCGGCGATGAGTATCGTATTGGGTCTGGCCCTCGCGATACCTCTAACCTACTGGTTCAGCACTGCCGGTATTGAACTACCTGAACCCGTCGACGTGGGTGGCATCAAAATGAGTCGTATGACGGGTTTGTTGACCCCCACCGTCTTTATCATACCCATGATAGGTATTTTCTTTGCAGCCATTGTTGTCAGTATTTTCCCGGGCCTGCGAGCAGCCAACGTTACGCCCACCGCCGCAATGCGAAGCCATTAGGAGGACGTTATGCAACTCGTTCAACTCGCCTTCAGAAATCTATTTCGCAACACGAGAAGAACCGTTCTCACTGTCCTGCTAATTTCGTTCAGTCTCACGGCACTCATCATTACCGATGCAATGATGCGCGGCATGACCGATCTTATTGTCAAAAGTATCACTGAGACTTTGTTAGGCGAGGCGCAAATACATAAACAGGGCTTTCGAGACAACTTTGATATCGACCTATTCATTGAAGATACCGCTGAGATTGAAGACTCGCTGTCGAATGATCCAACCGTATTAGCCTATGCGAGCAGGACTATCAGCGGCGCCATGATCTCTTCCAGTTATAACGTCACAGGCGGTATGGTCTATGGCATAGACGCTGACGCTGAAGCCGACTTAAGTAGAATCAAGATTGCGGTCGAGACGGGCAGCTATTTATCCGGTAAACCCAACGAAATCCTTATAGGCAAAACCATGGGGGACTTGCTTGAGATAAAGCTCGGTGACCGTATCGTCGTCACATTAACCGAAGCGAACACCGGTGAGATGACTCAGGCTTTATTCCGCGTTTCAGGTTTATTACATTTTGGTATTACCGAGATCGATAAAAATATTGCCTTCATAAACATCGATGAAGCACGCAAATTGATTCGATTGGGTGCACACGGCGCTCACGAAATTGCCATTCGCTTTCGCAATCCTGAAGATGCAAAAAACACTGCTTTAGCGGTTTTTACAAATCACAACACTGAGACTTTAGAGTCATTGAGTTGGCTACAACTCAATAAGGAAGTCTCGAGCATTATCGAAATGTCGAGTTACGGTACTCTCATCATTGGCCTAATTTTGTTTCTGTTGGCATCACTCGGCGTCATCAATTCGATGTTTATGTCAATTTATGAGCGCATTTACGAATTCGGTGTACTCAAAGCTATTGGCACCCGCCCGCTGGACTTAGGCTTACTTATCATCATCGAATCATTGTTGATCGCACTTATTAGCTGCGCTGTCGGTATCATTCTCGCGTTATTAATTAGTGAATATACCTCCACGGTAGGTATTCCTCTAGGCGAGATGGAGTTTTCAGGCTTGGCAATGAGCGATCGTATTCTGACCCAGTTCCATATTTCACAAATTACCGAACTGCCGATTTATGTCATTTTGCTGACCGTTATGTCGGGTCTCTACCCCGCCTGGTTTGCATCGAAAATTATACCGACAGAAGCACTTCAAAGAAGTCTCTAGCACATCTGAAGAAAGAGCAGAGGAAACACTATGACAATCGTTATCGAAACCAAGGATCTATGTCGTTATTTCGGCGACAGCGAAGAGACCATGGTTAAAGCCGCCGACCACGTCAACATCGAGATTGAAAAAGGTGAGTTTACCGCCATCATCGGCCCGTCGGGATCCGGAAAAACAACCGTGCTTCATTTGATGGGCGGTCTGGATAATCCGACCTCGGGCGAGGTCGAGTTATCAGGCAAAAACATTGCAAAAATGTCCGGCGGTGAACTGTGTGATCTGCGACGGGATCATATCGGTTTTATTTTCCAGTCCTACAATCTTATTCCTGTGCTCTCCGCCGAAGAAAACATTGAATACATTATGCTGTTACAGGGCGTGAAAACATCTGAGAGAAAAAAACGGGTTAAGGAAATGCTCGCTCTCGTTGGTCTATCCGGCTTAGAAAATCGTCGTCCGGGTAAACTTTCGGGCGGTCAACAACAGCGGGTTGCCATTGCCCGTGCAATGGCCTCTAGACCCGATATTATTCTGGCTGACGAGCCTACCGCCAACCTAGATTCAAAGACCGGCATTGCTTTACTTGATGTGATGAAAGAACTTAATGAAGCACACGATATGACCTTTGTGTTTTCAACTCACGATGAAAAAATTATGTCCCGAGCCAGTCGATTGATACATATGCGGGACGGTAAAGTCGAATTGGACGAGCGTAAATAGCTAGTGCTGTTAGCGCTACACCATTTTGGTTTGAGATCCACCCTAACTGCGATCGTGGCACTAACACTGTCGCTCTTCATGTCAGCCCCTAGGGCGGAAGTTAATTTCTCAGGTTACGCAAAAAACTACTCAATCTATCAGGAAAAAATCGATAACGAAGTGTTTAAATTTGATGACCTGTTCAGTACCCAAACGAGCACCCGCTTACTGTTAGAAGGCTTCGATGACAAATTTATTTGGCAACTGCATTACGAAATCGGGCTTGAAACCAACTCACACAGGCAGGCGTTGGATGACAGACTTTTCAACAGTAATCGACAAACCTACCGACTCACTGATATCGAACGCACGCTTGGACCCGAGGACGAAAAAAATCGGGTGGTTCAGAATCTGGATCGCATCAATATGCAATTTAATGTTGCCAACGGCGACCTGACAGTTGGTCGACAGGCGATCGCTTTTGGTGCCGCCAGAGCTATCAATCCAACCGATGTTTTCTTGCCCTTTGATGTCACTGCACTCAATACCGAATACCGCATTGGTATCGATGCCATCCGGTATCAAAAACAAATAGGACAACTAAGCGAGATCGACATTGGGATCGTCTTAGGAGAGGACGGTAAAACAGAGAATTCAGCTGCATTCCTAAAATACCAAACCAAGTTTCCGGATCTGATTATCAAGTCACAGCTATCCGCTTTGCTGAACAGAATTTGCTTGGCTTTGGTATTCAGTCATCAATCGGGGACTTCGGCACATGGCTTGAGTTCGCAGCAGTTCAAGGCGACGTTGACTACAATAGGGCTTCGATTGGCACAGACTATGCTATTTCCGAGAACGTCTTCTTTATGGTCGAATACCATTACAATGGCGCGGGCTCTGAGGATACCGCTGATTATATTGTTGAGCAGTTCACCAAACCCTACCAAGCCGGCGGGGTTTTTCTGCTCGGCCAAGACTATCTGATTCCATCGCTGAGCTGGCAAAAGTCCGCTTTAACAACGATTAACCTGCAGATGCTTCTCAATTTGAATGACCAGTCGGCCTTTACGAGCCTAAGTGTCGACAGAAGCATCTCAGAGAATTTTTATATAGGTTTGTCTCTATATCTCTTTAGTGGCGATGATATTTCACAGAACAATGTAGGCTTGCCGAATTTAAACTCAGAATACGGCACCAGCCCAAGTCAGCTATTTGTTAACTTTGGCTACTATTTTTAAGACCCGTTTTAAGCGCGGCTTTTAGAGGTTCTTTTTAGCCAGTACCGACGCCCGTAAATGATTTTGGATAACACGCCAGTTTTCAGTGAATTCGGAGTCGATACTTAGCTGTTGCAAACCAATCTAGATCGATTGATGTTAGATCCTATCCGCATGCTTGAGCATGGCGCTCTACCAACCAAGCAAAAACGTCAACGCGCGAAAGCGCATTAACTAATCACCATTGCATTCGTCGTCATAGCAAATAACTACAGTACTCAAGTGCGACCAGACATTAGCGACCTACAAAGTTGGGCGCACGTTTCTCGGCAAAGGCTTTGCGGCCTTCTTTATAGTCTTCACTATCAAAGCAGGCATCTACCAACTCGGCGACTTCCGTTGCGGCCTCTCCGTCACGCTCGAGTTGTGAGTATTTTTCAAAGGTATTTACCGCGGCTTTTGCTGCTCGAACCGTTAAGGGTGCGTTCGCAGCTATTTTTGCCACATAGGCATCAACAGCAGATTCAATGTCATTTTCATCTACAACGAAATTGATGAGCCCCATGCCAAACGCTTCATTAGCAGGCATGAAGCGGCCCGTCATCATGATATCTCTGGCTCTCGAGGGACCGACCAGACGAGCAAGTTTGGCAAGCCCTGCATATTCATAACCTAATCCCAGTTTCGCAGCGGGTACACCAAAGCTCGATCGCGGGGTCGCAAACCTAACATCTGCATTCAATGAAATCGCCAACCCACCACCGATACAAAACCCATCAATCATGGCAATTAAGGGTTTAGAAAACTTACCTAGCCAATAGTTTCCACGCCCTGCTACTTCACCGTATTCGGCACGCTGCTGTGCATTTGATCGGTGTTTATCAAATTCAGAAATATCCGCGCCTGAAGCAAACGCCTTGCCACCTGCTCCAGACATCACGACGACTCTGATACTCTGATCGTGTTCAAATTGTTCCAGTGCATCACCGATGCCTTGCCACATTTCGAGAGAAACCGCGTTGCGTTTCTCAGGCTGATTAAACGTTAGCCATCCAACACCATCGCTCTTCTCGGCGATCATCTTTTCGGTATTCAGGTTTAATCTATGTCGTTCACTATTCGGCATTGTTCTTCCATCAACTTTTGTTTTCATTGCTACCCCTATCACGTCAATAACAATGTTAGGGATAATTGGGGATATCCTGCAAAGGATAGTGTTTGGCAAATACTATCAGTGACTGAACTCAGCCGCGAGTGGATGGTTTCGATCCAAGATGGTAGACCCAAAAGCCATCTGGCACTGCTTCAAACTCACCCTCTTCGTATTTTTCCCAACGGTATTGCCAAATCCGATCAATTGCACTCGGATCAGACATACGCGATACCTTCACCGGATAAAGCATGTCACCAATCCTAATTCTTGCCATTGCATCTTGGCCCACCAACGTTGACCAAGTTTTGCCCTCGCAATCTGAGCAACCAACAAACAGTTGCTTGCCAACCGCCCAACAATTGATATTGACCGAATGGGGATCATCGCCGTTCACCTCAAGTGTGCAGGACTCCACATCGTTTACAAATCGAAAATCTGTGATCAATTCAGACTTTACCTCGCCAGTAAGGCTGGTACCCGCTATGGGTCCACAAGGTCCAAAACCGAAGAGAACCGGCGTGATCAACGCAAGCAGCGTACGAAGATTCTTCGCCGTAAACTTTTTCTTAATGTTCAACACAACCATGCCCAACCTTGCTGCAGTCGCAATGAATCCACGCATTACCCTAGCACTCATCTAATTTCTCCCTATGATCAAATCGAACGCTCTATTCATCGTAAACGGTACACTACCTTCGCCCACTCTATTGCAGGTCGCTAGTCAATAATATTGACGCCGCAACAAAGCACAAACAAACCAATAACAATCGAACAGGTGAGCGATACAATTTCTCTCCTAAATACTAACTGACCGACCAACCTCAGTAAATTTTCAAGCTAACAAAGCTCGCCTTAAACAGCCAATACTGACTGACGATCGCGATACTTTAAGAGACAAGCTCGGCATTAATCGATGTCCAAAAAGCCCTAACAATCGGCGATCGGCTCAAATGCCTATCCGTCGTACAAAACCCAACGTGAAATTCCTCCGGATTAGGTCCCTGCGGCACAATCTCTATCTGATCAATAAGCGGACTATTGTCCATCACTAGACCGGGTACGAAACCAACCCCGCAACCTAGCGCAACGAGAGATAAAATTGCCTCATTACCTGAGACCTCGCTGTAAATATCGGGTTTAATCTTATTTTCACGAAACCAGGCGTCAATGTTATCGCGCACTTGGCCGAACGCCGGCAGCACTAAGGGGACTTTCGACCAGTCGATGATCGACTCGGTGAAGAACTGATTAGCGACGGGGGCAACGGTCAATATTGGTGTGGAAGTAATGATCTTCTTTGCAAAACCTTCCGAGGCTGTCTTGCTCAATGCCGCAACAACAACATCACAACCTTCATGCAGTGACTGCAATGCGTCAACTGCGTAGCCCGTATCGAGTTGTATATGAATTTCAGGGTAGTCGAGTCGAAATTGCGTGAGCACCTTGGGAAGTATCGTTTGGCTGGCTGTAACCGACGCGAATAGCCGAAAGCTGCCCGATAACAACTCGCTAGCTTCGCCCATTTGAGTTTTCACCTGAGCCAATTGCTGTAGCGTTTCCTGGGCAAAAACACGCAATATCTCCCCTTGCGGCGTCAATTCGACGGTTCGGTTGTCACGAATAAAAAGTGTTTGAGATAACTCACCTTCAAGTTTTTGGACGAGACGACTCAAAGCTGATGCACTTAAATGGAACTCGTCACTGGTGCGCCCAAAATGCAGGTTTCGGCAAAGTCCCAGGTATATTTCTAATGTGTGTGTGTCCATGACAAACCGTTTGTTGTAACTCTTCATCTGTGTCGCATTGACTGATGCCTCGACAGATCGAGAGATTGAGTCTTACGAGCAAAACACCGTCGCGATCCGAAGTTATATACGGCCAAACTTCGCCGGTTCTCTATAACAGTCGATTATATACTGGTTTTCAGGCTCGGAAGCCTTCAAAATGGCCGAATCTAACTTGAACAACCAAAATCTATGACAAGCGCAAGAAAGTTACATCAAATTGAAGGTATTTTTAGGATGCAACACGGTTCTTTAAAGGACCCCGTTGTCGCCTATGAAACCTGGGGCGAGCTAAACTTCCAAAAAGACAACGCCATTTTACTATTTACGGGACTTAGCCCCTCGGCTCATGCTGCTTCATCTGACCTCGATTCGAGCCACGGTTGGTGGGAACCTATGGTTGGGCCAGGAAGACCCATCGACACCAGTAAGTATTTTGTTATTTGCGTCAATTCCCTCGGCAGCTGCTTTGGTTCGACTGGCCCGTCAAGCATTGATCCGGCGACAGATAAACCCTATGGGCTCAATTTTCCTGTCTTAACCTTAGAAGATATTGCCCGCGGTGGCCACGAAGTCATCAGCTCACTCGGTCTTACACAGCTTCACTCGGTTATCGGCGCGTCTATGGGCGGTATGACCGCATTAGCCTTCTCCATCCTCTACCCGGCTGCAGCCAAGGCATTGGTCAGTATCTCCTCTTCAGCAAGAGTGTCACCCTATGCCATCGCACTTCGGTCACTGCAAAGAGAGATGATACGCAGCGACCCGATGTGGCGAGAAGGCGCCTACGACATCGATCAACAACCTGTTGTCGGCATGCAGCAGGCGCGAAAACTCGGCATGATCACCTACCGAAGTCCGGAGGAATTTCAAAAACGCTTTGGTCGCGAGTTTGTGTCTGAAGAGCGCAAGCAAAATGATATCTTCGGCATCGATTTTGAGGTTGAATCGTACCTTGATGCGCATGCAACTAAGTTTACCGGCACATTCGATGCTAACTGCTATCTCTATTTATCACGCGCGATGGATTTGTTTGATGTCGCTGATCATGGCGGTTCGCTTGAACAAGGTTTATCGCGGGTCGGTGCAGATCGAGCGCTGGTCATCGGCGTTCAGACCGACGTGTTATTTCCTATTGATCAACAAAGAGAACTCGCAGAGGGACTAAAGAGTAGTCAACGCGAAGTGCTGTTTCACTCTCTGCCATCATTGCAGGGTCATGACGCATTTCTTGTCGACATGGATCGCTTTCGGCCGATTTTGTGCGATTTTTTCAATTGCACCATGAACCAACCTGGCCAGCTAAAATCGGTTAACCCTTTCCCTTTCTGAGTCTCCCTTGATTCAAAATTTTGCTACTAACAAATTCGCGCTACAAACCGATCCTTGAGAAGAAAAGGTTCTTTAACAAGTACGAAAATCAAGAGTAGGCTTCTTCGTTATGGAGTGGAGACATTCCAATCTAAGGCGGACACTTGAAATCTGCCAGCGTACGAAAGACGCCGAGGTCTGAAAACTCCAAAGGAGT
>TARA_B110000914_G_scaffold44725_1_pt1 | contig 9751 bp, 6 predicted proteins | sample TARA_B110000914 | Tara Oceans TARA_B110000914 (sample SAMEA4397983) | marine metagenome | biome: Polar Biome; feature: [MES] marine water layer (ENVO:01000295) within the mesopelagic zone...; material: water (ENVO:00002006), including particulate matter (ENVO:01000060) such as......
TTCAGTGACGTTCACCTCAGTCACTTCCACTTTAGTCACTTCTATTTTGGCTATCCCTGCTTCAACTGTCTCCGCTTCAGCTGTCTCTACTTCAGCTATTTCTACTTCAGCTATTTCTACTTCTGCTATTTCTACGTCTGCTAACTTGACTTCAGTCGCGGCTAACGGCTCTAACAAGGCACGCTCAGCCTCTAGGGCATCTATCTCATCAAACTGTTTTTCTCGCTGCGCTCGTTTAGCGTCTAGTTCTGCCTGAGACTGTTTAGGCCGGCCATACTCATCCCACACCCGATAACCCAGCACAGTGAAAAAGAAGGCCACCACCAGGTAACCGAACAAACTGGTGAAATCAACATCTTCTAACCAATGTAACTTATTGGCGTAAGCCATAAGCATTACCACCATCACGGCAAAAATAACCACGACGCGCATGGTTCGGCAAAAAGCGCAGGGCTTTTTGCCACTTGGGTCACTGTCGCTAATTCTACGCCCCATAATAGTTACCCAGCACCTATATAATTAATCATAATGCCCGCTGCCACAGCCGAACCAATCACCCCTGCTACGTTAGGGCCCATAGCGTGCATTAACAAAAAGTTTTGGTTATTAGCTTCTAAGCCCACCTTGTTAGACACACGTGCCGCCATTGGCACTGCCGATACACCCGCTGAACCAATGAGCGGATTAATAGCACCATCGGTGAGCTTATTCATTAACTTTGCCATCAGCACGCCAGAGGCGGTACCCATTGCAAACGCTACCATACCAAGGCATAGGATGCCTAAAGTGGTCAGATCCAAAAATTTATCAGCTGATAGTTTAGAGCCTACTGCCAAACCCAAAAAGATAGTCACCACGTTAATCAAGGCGTTTTGAGTGGTGTCAGATAAACGATCGACCACACCAGATTCACGCATCAGATTACCAAAGCAGAACATACCCAATAATGGCGCCGCGTCTGGCAACATAAAGGCTACAAGCAGCAACAACAGCAAGGGGAATACAATTTTTTCAACCTTACCCACAGGGCGTAATTGTACCATTTTGATCTGTCGCTCTTTTTCGGTGGTTAGAGCACGCATTATGGGTGGCTGAATCAGGGGCACCAAGGCCATGTAAGAGTAGGAAGCTACGGCAATAGCCCCCAGCAGGTCGGGTGCAAGTTTACTGGCCACATAGATCGATGTGGGACCATCAGCACCACCAATAATACCGATGGCAGCGGCATCAGCTAAGGTAAAATCCATCCAGCCCAAGGTGGTCATGCCAATCGCACCGATAAGGGTTACAAAAATACCAAACTGGGCAGCGGCGCCTAAAAACAAGGTTTTAGGGTTTGCCAGAAGTGGGCCAAAATCGGTCATCGCGCCGACACCCATAAAGATAATGAGTGGGAAGGCACCGGTTTCTATACCAACCGAATAGAACATGTAAAGAATGCCACCTGGATCAGCCAAGCCGGCACCAGGAATGTTGGCTAATATACCGCCAAAACCAATGGGTATGAGTAGTAAGGGTTCAAAGTTGCGTTTGATGGCTAGATATAGCAGTAACAATCCCACAGCCATCATAATGACTTGGCCCGGCTGTACTTGATATACACCCGAGCTGTGCCAAATTTGTAATAACTTATCCATGAATGTTCCGCCTAAGCCAAGGTCAACAAAGTGTCACCAACAGAAACAGAATCACCTTCTTTAACCGTAACAGAATTAACCGTACCAGCTTTACTGGCACGAATTTCTGTTTCCATCTTCATCGCTTCAAGAATAAATAACACGTCACCTTCTTGCACAGATTGGCCTGGCACGGCATGAATCTTCCAAATATTGCCCGCCAATGGCGCAGTAACGGGTTCGCCACCAGTCACTGGCGCAGCCGCAGAAGCTGGGGCAGCAGTCATGGCCACGGGAGCCAAACCAACCGCCGAAATATCGCCCCCTTCTGCTACTTCTACAACGTAACTTTGACCATTAACGCCAATGGTGTAAACGGTCGGGCCCGCTGCTTCAGCTTTAGGTGCTGCGGCTTTAGGTGCTGTGACTGCAAGGGCAGACTCTAGGGTAGGTATAGGTTCAAAAGCATCTGGGTTGTCACGATTTTGTAAGAACTTAAGGCCTACCTGAGGGAATAAGGCGTAGGTTAACACATCATCTATTTCCCGATCACCCGGGGCTAATCTAATCTTCTTCTCTTGTGCAAGACCGCGTAGTTCTTTGGTGAGCTTGTCCAACTCATCGTCGATCAGGTCAGCAGGGCGACAGGTAATGGCTTCTGCTCCGTTGAGTACGCGCGTTTGCAACTCCTTATTAAAAGGAGCCATGGCAGCGCCGTATTCACCCTTTAATACGCCAGCTGTTTCTTTAGTAATGGTTTTGTACCTTTCGCCGGTTAATACGTTAAGTACAGCCTGGGTACCAACAATCTGCGAGGTGGGCGTCACTAGGGGAATAAATCCAAGATCTTCACGTACCCGTGGAATTTCCTCAAGCACTTCATCAAGACGATCTGCAGCACCTTGCTCTTTGAGCTGGCTTTCCATGTTAGTTAGCATACCCCCTGGAACTTGGGCCACTAGAATGCGTGAATCTACACCCCGAAGAGAACCTTCCCACTGAGCATATTTTTTACGCACCTCACGGAAGTAAGCGGCCACTTCTTCTAGCGCTCTTATATCTAGGCCTGTATCGCGCTCACTACCCTCAAAAATAGAGACCACAGATTCCGTGGGTGAATGACCATAAGTCATCGACATAGACGAAATTGAGGTATCAACATTATCAATACCCGCCTCTGCAGCCTTCAAAATAGCGGCTGTCGATAGACCTGTGGTGGCATGACACTGCATGTGCACTGGCATACTGGTTTCAGCCTTGAGCCGACTTACCAACTCAAACGCCGTGTATGGATTCAATAAGCCAGCCATGTCTTTTATACAAATAGAGTCAGCGCCCTGATCTTCTATTTTTTTGGCTAAATCAACCCAGTAGTCAACATTATGCAGCGCGCTTAAAGTGTAAGAAATAGTGCCCTGGGCATGCTTGCCGGTTGCTTTAACGGCGGTAATAGCCGTGGCTAAATTACGCGCATCATTCATGGCGTCAAATACCCGAAACACATCCACCCCATTAATGGCCGCTCGCTCTACAAACTTACGTACCACGTCATCTGCATAATGGCGGTACCCAAGAATATTTTGAGCGCGGAACAACATTTGTTGTGGCGTCTTAGGCATGGCAGCCTTAAGGGCACGTATGCGCTCCCAGGGGTCTTCACCCAAATAACGAATACATGAATCAAAGGTTGCTCCGCCCCAGGTTTCAACCGACCAATAGCCTATTTGGTCAAGCTTTTCAGCAATGGGTAACATATCCGCCAAACGCATGCGCGTGGCGAATAAAGACTGATGCCCGTCGCGGAGGACAACATCGGTAATACCTAATGGTTTTTTAACAGCGGTCATGTGTTTACGCCTGTGCTAATAATTGAATATAAAAAATGAGGGGCTAGTGGTTATCAATCCTGTTGACGATAACGGTGTACTGCAGCACTTAATACCGCCATTAACTGGGGGTCATTAGCCACTTGCTGGGACGGTGAAACCATCATCAAAGGGCTATTGAGCGCCACTTCTTCAACAGGGGTGAGCCGCAACACAGTTGCAGACATGGTTTTGGTGGCAAGCACTAATAATGTAAGAAAAGTAAACACAAAGCCCATGCCAAACACCATTAAGGTGAGGCCTTCGAGCATCAGGTCGGATGTTGGCACGGTAGCAGCTCCGGTTATATTTATCGCTTGTGGCGACTTAATTTATGCAGCCATGGTGAGGCTAGCTTTATTTCAGTGTGTCAATTTACCCACTTGTGACCAAAGTCGCAAGAATACACAGTATAAAAATTACTGATATTACTATTACCCCCCAAAACGTCAATAGCGATCAATAACACGACTTGTTGTGTTAAATTTAATCGGCCTATTAAGCTTTTGGTCGATACACACCAACATTTTCGAAGCCTTGATCTTTAAAATGCAACGCATGTAATTGGCTCATCACCCCTTGTTCACAATAAAGCAGGTAATTTCGGCTTTGATCAAAATTCAAAAACTGTTTACTCAATTGGAAAAAAGGCACCATGATGATTTCTACACCCGGTAAATTGAGGGGTTTTTTCTGTTGCTCATCGTCAGTACGCACATCCACTACCACATCATTGGTTTGCAACCGCTGTTGGGGTGGCAATGAACCATTGGTTTTGAACTCATCTACCACCGTGTCTATATTGTCGACACTGGCATTAGCTAAGGCGTCCTCAAGCACATCAAAATTAAACTCTTGCTCCTCCTCTTCCACCCGTTTGAGTTGAGCCCTTACCGTAGGACGATCAGAAACCACACCACAGTATTCTGGCATGGATGCAGCAAACTCATAGGCACCAATTTTAGTCGCTAAGTCAATGATGTCTTGTTTGTCGTAGGTAATTAGAGGGCGCAACACTAACACTTCGGTCACCCGGTCAATGACCCCTAGGTTAGTTAGGGTTTGGCTGGATACCTGTGAAATGCTTTCTCCGGTAATTAAAGCTTCAGCTGCAACTTTAATAGCCATCCGCTCTGCAGCCCTAAACATCATGCGTTTTAGTACCACTCCCATGTGGGAATGGTGCACATTTTGTAAGATTTCGCCCACCACCTCTTCAAACGGCACGCAGATGAATTTAACCCGAGCAGAAGAGCCAAACTTGTTCCACAAGTAATAGGACACCTGCTTAACCGCCGCTTCATGAGCTGCACCACCTAGATTGAAAAACAAAAAATGAGTTTTTGCACCCCGTTTCATGGTGAGATAAGTCGCCACAATAGAATCGAAACCGCCCGAAATTAATGACACCACATTTTCCTGACTGCTTTGGGGGTAGCCACCAATGCCCTGTATACGACGCTCTACCAGCAGCACCCGATCTCCTTTCACCTCCAAATTAATGGTCACCTCTGGCTTATGAAGGTCTACTCTGAGCGCTTGCGTTTGCTGCAATAAACCAAAGCCTAAGTAGCGCTCCATGTCAGTCGAGGTAAAATCATGCTGCCCAGTGCGTTTAACCCGCACCACAAAGCGCTTACCGATTAAACGCTGGGACCATAGATTTTTTACAATCTCGAGGACTTGAGTAAAGTCTTGTAGAGGGTAGTCTTGGACTTCAATAACATGAGCGATGCCCGAGGTATCACTGAGGGCCGTAACGATGTCGTTATAGCGGGCAGCGGCTTGTGGTGGACACTCTATATCCACACGATCCCACAAGCCACTAACCTTGATGTTTGGCTCAATCCGTTGCAGGATGATCTTTAAGTTAGACTGCAACCGCTGAATAAACCGCTTTCTGACAGGGCGGCTTTTAATGGTCATTTCAGGAAATAGTTTAACAACAAATTTCATGGCTTAGTTTTCTAACAATTAAATAACGGAATCTGTCACCATTATACCAATGAACAGGAGTCAAGCTCTATGCCCAATACACAAGTCATTAGTGGTAGCTGTCTATGTGGCCAAATACGTTATCAAGCCCTTACAACACCTTTGTTTCAGGCTCATTGTCATTGTCAGGATTGCCGTAAAAATGGTGGTTCTGCATTTGCAGCCTTGGTATTTGTGCCTACGTCAAGCCTTACTTGGCAAGGTGAAACCAAAACTTTTAGCCACAGCGCAGATTCTGGCAACATCATGACTAAGCATTTTTGCGGTCATTGTGGCAGCCCACTGTTTGGCACCAATAGTTCCAAACCAGAGCGCATCCATATTAAAGCAGGCACCATGGATGACGCTCAATGGTTTCAACCACAATGTAATGTGTGGGCCAGTAGTCGCCTCCCCTCTACACCTATTAGGCCAGAGGTGACCGACTTTGCGACTATGCCTCCCGCTCCAGTGAAAAACTAGCCGCAACTGCAAAGCTTAGGCTCTTTAGAGAATTTTAGATCAGATAGACTTAATATTTCCTATAATCCAATATTTAGTGGCATATTTCATTTTCGCGGCATAAATATCGCATTAGAAACAGCCTCTTGTTGGGCTCTATTTTTATTTATTAAATTATACTCAAATAACTGATATATAACGATTTAAACGGATATTTTTATGTTTCCTTTGCTACCCTATAGGAAACAAAAACCGCCCAGTGCGTTAAACAGCATTGATTGTGTTTATAACATTGACTGCTGCCATGTGATGATGCAAATTGGACTCATAACGGTAAATGGACCCACATTATGAGCCTACAAAAACAACAAGAACAACCCAACCTCAATGACTTTATCACTCAACAAAGAGAAAAGGCTTGTTTTTCAGGTTTACCTTTAGAGGGTAAACGTGTGATTGACTTGTCCAGTGTGGTCGCTGCACCTTACTGTGCGGCTTTACTGGGTGACGCCGGTGCGGAAATCATTAAAGTTGAAAACCCAATGGCTCCAGATGCTCTGAGAGGCTGGGGCACCCATGCGGCAACGGGTATTGAGCCTTACCATGCCTATATCGGTAGAAACAAACTACCTATCACTCTTAACCTTAAGTCTGACGCGGGTAAACAAGCGTTTTTGGAGTTAATTAAATCGGCCGACGTACTGATCGAAAATATGCGTTTGGGCGTTATGGATCGCTTAGGTTTAAGCCACCAAACATTGCTAGAACTTAACCCTGGTCTCATTATTGGTAAAGTGTCTGGCTATGGTATGACTGGTCCTCACGCTCACCAACCTGGGTTTGGCACCTTAGCTGAAGCCTTTAGTGGCTTTTCATTTCTTAATGGTTATGAGGAGACTGGGCCTACCAGCCCACCTATTGCTCTGGCAGACCTTACCACCGGCATTCACTTAGCCTATGCTGTGAGCTTAGCGCTACATCAAAGTGAGCGCTCAAAAAGTGGTGGCCAGGTGGTGGATATTTCTTTGTACGAGCCCCTTTTTGGTTATTTAGGAGGCGAATTTATTGGTTACCAACTCACCGGCCAGATTCCTCAACCGATTGGTAACGAACTGCGGGCAGCAGCCCCTCGCAATAACTACCAAACTAGCGATGGTTTATGGGTGGCCATGTCATGCTCCAACCAAAAAACATGGGAGCGTTTAGCCGAAGTGATGGGTCAACCACAACTCATCCGCGATCCACGGTTTAAGACTAACAACGATCGCATTCAGGCCGATAGTCGTATCGCGCTTAATCAAATTATCAAAGCTTGGGTATTGAGCAAAACCAACCAAGAAGCGCTGGAATTATTTCGCAGAGAGGGCATCACCGCCGGCCCCATTATGTCGATGAAGGAAATTGACGAAGACCCCCACTACGAAGCACGAGGCAGCATTATTAGAGTAACCGACCCAGTATCGGGTGTAGAACTTAAAATGCCAGACGTACCCTTTCGCATGGGTGATAATTCAGACCGTAATAAGAAATCAAAATTGCGCTTCCCTGGCTTACCGATGGGTTCTGCTAACCAAGTCGTGTACCGAGATTTACTAGGCTATAACCAAGACCAAATTGATCAACTGGGTTAGCCTTCCAGCATAAAGGCTAGCTATCATCAACCTTGACCACTGCTGGCTAATGCGTGTTGGAGCGGGTTTGAAAGAACTCCATTAAGGCCATCATTTCATTAGACTGCTGCGCCATAGCATCAGTGGCTACTGCAGTTTCTTCAACTTGAGCGGCGTTGCGCTGGGTAATTTGATCGATCTGCTCAAGCGCTTGATTGACCTGCAATATACCATCAGATTGGTCCTTACTTGCGCCTGCAATTGCCGTCACTATCACGCTCACTTGGGTAATCGAATCTACCATTTCGCCCATTGACACGGCGGACTTTTGCGCCAGGTCAGTACCCACTTGTATTCGATCAACACTGTCTTCGATGAGTTGTTTGATATCCTTCGCTGCATCAGCACTGCGTTGCGCTAAGCTTCGCACTTCTTGGGCGACAACAGAAAACCCACGCCCCTGCTCTCCTGCCCTGGCGGCTTCCACCGACGCATTCAATGCCAGTAGGTTAGTTTGAAAAGCAATATGGTCTATCACATTCACTATTTCTGCTATTTGCTTGCTACTTTGGCTAATTTTCAGCATCGCTTGAGCCGTTTGCTCAGCGATTTTTCCACTCGCACTTGCCGCTTCACTGGTGGCTTGAGCTATCGCATCCGCTTGGGCCGCACTGTCTGCGTTCTGTCGCACGGTGGCTGTCATCTGTTCCATACTAGCAGCGGTTTGTTCCAAACTGCTCGCTTGAGCAGTGGTGGCATCGCTGAGAATGAGATTGCTATTATAGATTTCCCGCGAGCGCGAGGTGATTTCTCCACCAACATCGGTGATTTTAGACACTGTTTCGTTAAATTTATGCAGTGTTGTGGTTAATGAAGCCTGCAAGCTTGCGTATTCGCCCTTGTAGCTGCCCTGCATCTGTACCGACAAGTTACCCAAAGCCATCTCTTCAAGCACCCTCTGAGTTTCAGTAACCGGTTCAATTACCTTATCAAGCATGAGGTTGATGCCTTTAGCCACAATCAATTGAAAGCCTGCAACAGCGCCAGTATCGATTCTTGCATTAAGATCACCGTTTGAGGCTTGAGCAATAATACCTTCAATTTGACGTTCAGCGAGTATTTGCTCAGTTAAGTCTTGCCATTCTAAAATACATCCCAGACGACTGCCTTCGCTGTTCATCACTGGATTAATTTCAATGGAAAAGGTTAGTTCCGAAAATTGAACATTAGATTGATGTGTTGATGACAAAGATGACAAATTCTGATGAGCTTGCCCCGTAAGCAAAGCGCTAATGTTTGTATTAAGTAACTTGTGGGCCTCGAAGCCCGGCACAGATCGACTAAACTGTGCTTGCTCCAAATTAAATTTTTCCGCCAGAGCATGGTTAACATAAACCAGGCGACCCATGGTATCAATGATCATGACACACCCCGTTACGCCATCCAGGGCCATGCGCACTGTTAAATTTTCATTGGCTAAAATGCTCTGTTTTTGTTGGTAAGCAAGATTCTTTTGGGCGGCCTTAATAAATAAGGCTAAGGCCCTGGCAATGGTGCCTATTTCGTCTCGTCGATTATGATCTGCCACCAGTACGTCTAAATCGCCACGACTCGCCTTGCGCATGGCGTTCGACAGGCGGTGCATGGGTTTGGTTAAGCGGTAATAAACCACTAGACTTAACAAGATCAATAATATTAAAGCGCCCACCCCTGTCCATTGATAAAGCTCCATTGCAAACTCACTGCGTGCTTGCTTGGACTGTTTAGCAAGTGTGGCCGTATGAGCATCAAAAGATAAGCTGATCAACTGTGTAATGTGGCTCAACACATTACTCATAGCCCCAACGCCCACATGATATAGGTCAAGCTTGCCACTGGTGTCTGACTTATTATTATTTTTTGCTTTAAAGAGTAGTTTCTCATCCAAAAAGTCTAGGCTAGTAGTTGCCGAAGTTGCGTAGGCGTTATATAGATAAGTTAACCTGTTGGTTTGATCTTCAAACTGTTGGATTGCCTGCCACAACTGCAGTTCAGTGGTTATTTCATTACCAGCACTTTGCTGGGCCTGAGCCCCTACATCGCTGATGATGAGTCGTTTTTTCTTGAGCGAAGCGACAAAGTCTTGGCCTTGTGCCACGATGATTGAGGTGGTGTGGCCAACCTGCCGCAAGGCAGTTCTTAACATTACAGTGTCTCTTTGGCGACTGAGCAATAGGTTTTGCAT
>TARA_B110000914_G_scaffold220491_1_pt1 | contig 9750 bp, 13 predicted proteins | sample TARA_B110000914 | Tara Oceans TARA_B110000914 (sample SAMEA4397983) | marine metagenome | biome: Polar Biome; feature: [MES] marine water layer (ENVO:01000295) within the mesopelagic zone...; material: water (ENVO:00002006), including particulate matter (ENVO:01000060) such as......
AACTAGTTGGCGGCGGTGCTAGACCTAATCTATTCAAAGTAACAATGAGCTTTCCAAGCTATGTTACTGCGGATGTGTCATTAGCATCATACATGTGTAAAGCATCTTCTTTACCAGCAAGTACAGTTGCACCTATTGAAGTTCCATTCAGAGGGCGTCAACTTAAAATCGCTGGTGATAGAACGTTTGATCCATGGAGTGTTACCGTTATTAACGATACTGACTTTAATGTACGTAATTCTTTTGAACAATGGATGAATGGTATTAATCAGCACCAAGAGAACACAGGGTTAACACAACCTAGTTCTTATATGGCTGATATGATCGTTGAGCAATTGGACAAAGATGGTACAGTGAAGAAGACTTATAACATGAGAGGAACTTGGCCTACAAGCTTAGGAGCAATTGAACTAAGCTATGAGACAGGTGATACGATTGAAGAGTTTGAAGTTGAACTTCAAGTTCAGTATTGGGAATCTAATAAGACAACGTAAATCATCAAAACAAGGAGTGCCTTCGGGCACTCTTTCTTAAGTGTTATAAATAATATTTAAGAAAGAGTGTATAGGATAATATAATAAATGGCAACATCAGACAACAACAGATCGCTATTCGGCTGGCAGTTTACAAGAACTTCTGCTGAAAAAAATACTAAACCAGTCTCGTTTTCTCCGGATAATGAGGACGGTGCGTTTGAAATCTCTCCAACTGGCGGTTACTTCGGTCAGTATATGGATCTACAAGGAGACAAATTTCAAAATGATAAAGAATTAATCATGAAATACCGTACTATATCTCAATACCCAGAGGTTGATTTGGCGGTTGAAGATATATGTAATGAAGCTATTACAGTTGAATCAGGAAAAATTCTTAAATTAAACCTTGATAAGCTTGATCAACCAGATAAAATTAAAGAGATGATTCATGATGAATTTGATAGAATTCTTTCTTTAACTAACTTCCGTAACAATGCATATGACTTATTTAAGCGTTGGTATGTAGATGGTAGATTATTCTTTCATGTTATTATCGACCAAGCTAATCCTGAAAATGGTATAAAAGAATTAAGATCAATTGATCCTACAAAGATTCGTAAGATCAAAGAGACTGAGAGAGTTAAAGACCCTAAGACTGGAGCTGATCTTGTTAAAGAGGGCGAAGAATATTACTTATATCAAGATGATGTATTATTTAATTCTCAAGAAGGATTAAAAATTACTACAGATGCTATCATTCAAGTTAATTCTGGTTTATTAAATGAAACTAGAGATAAGGTCATTGGTCATTTACAAAAAGCACTTAAACCTTTAAACCAATTAAGCATGATGGAAGACTCATTAGTCATCTATCGTATATCAAGAGCACCAGAGCGTCGTATATTTTATATTGATGTAGGTAATCTCCCTAAAGGTAAAGCTGAGGAATACCTTAATAATACAATGAATAGATACCGTAACAAGATTGTATATGATCCTGCTACTGGAGCTATTAAAGATGAAAAGATTCATCGTAATGTTATGGAAGATTTCTGGTTACCTCGTAGAGAAGGTGGTCGTGGTACTGAAATTTCAACTCTTCCTGGTGGACAAAACCTAGGTGAGATTGAAGATATACAGTATTTCCAACAGAAGTTATATAAGGCTTTAAACATACCAATGTCACGGTTAACAGAAGCTGATGCATTCTCAATAGGCCGTTCATCAGAAATTACACGTGACGAACTTAAATTTCAAAAGTTTATAAACAGGATTCGTGTTAAATTTTCTAATATGTTTTATGAAGCACTTAAAAGACAATTGGTTCTTAAAAACATTATTAAAAAGGAAGAGTGGAATGGTATTAAAGATGGAGTAACTATTGAATACTCTAGAGATAATTACTATGCTGAACTTAAAGATGGAGAGATACTTAAGGAACGTATAGAAATGGTACAAATGATGGATGAATACATTGGAATGTTCTGGTCTAAAGACTGGATACGCCGTAATATTCTGAAGTTAACTGATGAAGATATCAAACAAATTGCTAAGGATAATAAGAAAGATCCTATGAAAGATGATGATATTAATGCAGATTTAGCTAATTCAGCTATATAATTCTAGAAAGAACTAATTTTATAAATAAGATACAGGAAACAGTATGAGTACTAAAGAGTTAATTGATAATATTAAGAAGGGTGACGCAATGAAAAGTAATAATACTTTTAATAGTATTATGCAAGATAAAATACTTGATGCGTTAGATACACATAAAACAGAAGTTGCTTCTAAAATGTATGGAGCATCAGACGATACTCCAATTGCGGTCGAAGAACCTGCGGTGGAGACACCAAAAGGGGAAGCACCAGATGTTAACGTTTAAAGAATCATTTAATGAAGTAATAGAAGCTAAATTAAAACTCCCTAAAGGTGAAAAGGTAGCCAAGGAATTAACCAAACTTGGAAAGAAAAAGAAAACAACAGCGGTTATCACCGACAAGTTTAACTTGTATATTGACGGTGTAAAGCTGGACAATTACAAGTCTTTAAAAGATGCTGAGGCTGCGCTTAAAGATTTCATCAATCTAATGGGAGCATAAATGAAGTTAATAACAGAATATACTCAGAATCAACTTAGCTATTCAATAGAAGAAGCAGCTAAAGGTGGAAAGAAGAATGTCTTTTTAGAAGGTGTCTTCATGCAAGCTGAGAATAAAAATAAAAATGGTAGAGTTTACAGCAGAGAAGTTCTTACTTCTGCAGTTGATAAGTTTGTAAACGAACAAGTAATTACAGGTCGGGCAGTTGGTGAATTGAATCACCCTGAAGGACCTTCCATTAATTTGGATAAAGTTTCGCACAGAATTACCGAGCTCAAATGGGACGGTAATAACGTGATGGGAAAAGCGCTTATTTTGGATACGCCTATGGGTCAAATCGTAAAAGGTTTGGTTGAAGGTGGGGTACAACTTGGAGTGTCTAGTCGTGGTATGGGAAGTTTGGATTTTAAAGACGGCGCCAATTATGTTAGGGATGATTTCATGCTTAACACTATTGATATCGTTCAGGACCCTTCAGCTCCTAATGCATTTGTAAATGGCATTATGGAAGGAGTTAATTGGGAAGAGGACGGTGCAGGTCATTTTATTCAAGCAATTGAAAAAGGTGAGACAGAAGTGAAAGAGCCTATCAAAGAGGGTTTCTCGGAAGAGCAACAATCGGCAGGGTTTGAGCATTTCCTCTCTAAACTATAATCTCTAAAGGAGAAAACAATGTCTGAAGAAATTAAAGACGAGATTGTTGAAGGAACTGTAGACGAGGTTATTGTTGAGGATACGCAAGTTATTGCTGAGGAATATGATATTCCAGAAGCACCTCTAACAGCAGCTCGTACAGTATCAGCAATTCAAGCTTCTTTGGCAGAAATGTCTAAAGAAGGACTTGACGAAATATTTGAAGCAGCAGAAAAAGCGAAAGCTAAAGCTAAAGTGGAAGATGATTCTGAAGAAGATGAAGATGAAGAAGAAGAAGTAGATGAAACAGTTGACGGTGAAGGCGACCTTAAAGGTGGCAAAACTGCAGCTACAAAGCTTAAAGCTACTCCGGGTAACACAAAGAAAAAGAAAACAACGGATGATGGCAATAGTGTTGAAGGTATTCCTGAAAAGAAGCAAAAGAAAGAAAGCAAATTTAAGGAAGACGTTGATGCTCTAATTAAAGATGAAGACACATTGTCTGAAGGCTTTAAAGAGAAAGCTGCTACTATTTTTGAAACTGCATTAGCATCAAAAGTAAATGCTGAAACAGCAAAATTAGAAGAGCAATATGCTTCTGATTTGTCTGGAGAAGTTGAAGCTATTAAAGAAGATTTGGTTGACAAAGTAGACGGTTACTTAACATATGTAGTCGAAAACTGGATGAAGGATAACGAGGTTGCAATTGAGCATTCTCTGAAGTCTGAAATCACTGAATCATTTATACAATCATTAGGTCAGTTGTTTAGTGAACATCACATCAACGTTCCTGACGATGCGGGAGATATTTTAGATTCCCTATCTGAAGAAACTAAAGATGCTAAATCACAATTAAACGATGCGACTGAAAAGAATATTGAATTGGCAGAGAAAGTTAAAGCTTTCGAAAGACAAGACATTATTAATGAAACGTGTAAAGGTTTAACTGCAACCGATGCTGCAAAAATAAGTGAATTAACTGAAGCTATTGAAGCTGAAGATAATGAATCTTTTGCAACTAAAGTAGCTACAATTAAGGAATCTTACCTTAATAAAGATACCACAGTAGAAGCAACTGATGAAGTTGATGCTATTACTGAGGTTACACAAGAACCACAAGTTGTCTCTGCAAGTATGCAAAGATACCTAGACGCGATGGTGCGTAAATAATATCCAATTAGGAGAAATAAATGGAAATTAATCAACAAATGTTGCAGGAAAAATGGGCTCCTGTACTTGATTCAGCAGACGCTGGTAAGCTAACTGGACACAAACGTGCCGTTACTGCCGTTGTTCTTGAGAACCAAGAAAAAGCTTTCGCACAAGAGAAAGCACAATTAACTGAGGTAGCTGCAAATACTACTTCGGCTAATACCAATATCGACAATTGGGATCCTGTCCTAATTAATTTAGTAAGACGTGCAACACCTGCGCTACTTGCATTTGATTTAGTTGGCGTACAGCCAATGACTGGTCCTACTGGTCTAATCTTTGCAATGAAGAGCAAGTATACTACACAAGCTGGTACAGAAGCATTATTCAACGAAGCCGATACTGGTTTCTCTGGTACTGCGTCTGGTGACTTAGGTACTGCTGATGCAGGAAATAACGATCCATTCTCTGGTGATGACCCAACTTCTGGTCCTAATGCTGATGCAGCGGACTCTGATACAGTTGCGGAATATCAACCAGGTAGTGCTATGACTACTCCTACTGCGGAAGCATTAGGTAACACTGGTAACGCTTTTGCTGAAATGGCTTTTTCAATTGACAAGACTACTGTGACTGCAAAGTCTCGTGCTCTTAAAGCTCAATACACAATTGAATTAGCTCAAGACCTTAAAGCGGTCCACGGTCTATCTGCGGAAACTGAGCTTGCGAACATCCTTTCAACTGAAATATTAGCTGAAATGAATCGTGAAATCATCCGTTTGGTAAACATCAATGGTGTAACATCAACTCAAGGTGCTGTAGCAGGAATTTGGAATAAATCTTCTGCTGTTGACGCTGATGGTAGATGGGCAGTTGAAAAGTTCAAATCACTAGTTCACGCTATCGAAATTGAAGCAAATCAAATCGCTGTTTCAACTCGTAGAGGAAAAGGTAACTGGGTTATCGTTTCTCATGGTGTAGCTGCTGCATTGAATGCTGCTGGTGCTCTTGATACTGGTTTAGGTATTACTGGTGGTGATAATGTTGACAGTGATGTCACAGGTTCACTATTCGCTGGTACTTTACTAGGTCGTACTAAGGTTTATATAGATCCATATGCTGGAGTAGATTACTTTACAGTTGGTTATAAGGGTACTAACCCATATGACGCTGGAATGTTCTATTGCCCATATGTTCCATTAAGCATGATGAAGACAATCGGTGAGAATGATTTCCAACCGAAAATCGGATTCAAAACTCGTTACGGTATCGCTAACAATCCTTTTGTTACTGCTGGAAACAACGCGAACGTATACTACAGAAAACGTAAGGTTACTAACCTGTAATTATCTGAAAGATACAACTAAAACCCGTCGCAAGGCGGGTTTTTTTTCGTATAAATATATTCATGCCAAACTTTTTAAATCCATCATCATTTGTATTAACACTAGATAGCCTAGCCTATTCTGGTGCTGAGTTTACTATTCAGACAATGATATTACCAGATGTAACTACAGAAGGTGCATCATTACCTTTTAGACAAATTGATGTAGGAAGAACTTCAGACAAAATGGTATTTGGTCAATTTGAAATATCATATCTTATTGATGAAGATCTATTAAACTATAAAGAGATATTTGATTGGATGAAATCTAATGTAGAAACAAACCATTCAACTTCAACAACCTCTGATCATTATAGAGACTTAACATTAACTGTTATGAACTCTGCTAATAATGTAACAAAACAAATCAAATTTGTGGATGCTTACCCGACAAGTATTTCTTCCCTACCATTTGATATCACCACAACCGATGTAGAATATCTTACTGCAGTCGTAACTTTCGCTTATTCATATTACGTATTCATATAAATTATCTATGTACATTTGAGGAAACTGTGTTATAATATAGTATATGATGATAAAAAATAAATGGCAGGGTGTTCGAAAGAAAACCAGTATAGGAAGACGGTGGATTAAGACTTCGTCTATGAATAAAAATAAGAAAAGAACTTTTAAAAAATATAGAGGCCAAGGGTAATATGGGGGCTAAAGATAGAGATTCTGAAGGTAAACCTACTAATTTAGAATTTAATAATGATGGTACAGTATGGAAAAATCATGAAGATTATTCTAAATATAAAAGAACTTTTCCTATTTTTGATGAATATGAATTAGATTTTATGCCAAAAATTATAGAATGGAATGATGAAGGTTATAGATATAAATATGTTGATGGAGTAAATATTCGAGAATATTTGTTGGATGATTGGGAAGGCTCTGCTAAATTAACTCAAAAAATGATTTTTGAAATGAAAATAGCTATGGATGATATTTGGAAAAAACTTTATCAGATATCAATAGAAAAGTTAAATGGTGAGTTTTTGTGGTATGGTGATCCCATTTCAGAAAATTTAATTTGGAACGATGATACTAAAAAATTAACACTTTTAGATTTAGATAGTTTTGAAATAACCACATATGTTCCTATAAGTGATATGACTAATAGATTTATACAACAATTTGAAACACAATTTATAATAAGGCGAATAGTATATTGAATATTGAAGAAGTATTGAAGATGTGGAAGGAAGATTCCATAATAGATGATTTAAAATTAGATGATACCACTATAAAAATGGCACGTATCCATAGTAAATATTTAGAACTAATTACTATCTCTAAAATGGGCAAAAAGAAAAAAGATCTTGCCTATAAAACATTACTTAAAGACAAATGGTTATACTATAATGGTAAACTGTCTAAAGAAGAGATTGACTTATTTGGTTGGGAGTATGATCCATTTGGGGGATTGAATAAACCACTTAAAGGAGATATGAATTATTATTATGATGCTGATACCGATATCCAAAAGATGCAAGCACGTTTAGAATATGATAAAGTTCTTATTGAAACATTAGAAGAAATAATGGGTACTATCAGATGGAGACACCAAAACATTGGTAACATAATTAAATGGAGATCCTTTGAAGCAGGTGTTTAGTAAGAAAACATTAGAGCTATTACTTATAAATTATACTAATATAAATAATGGTATAAGAAAGCCTTGTGAAGAAAAGACTAAATTTGAAAAATTAATTAAAGAAACCACAGAAGCAATAGCTAATGCTAAAGATCCTATAGTGTATAAAGATGGTATGACTCCATTAGAATTTGCTATATACTTAGCAGCTAAAGCAAATACAAAGGAGAAGTGAATGGAAGAACTATATAGAAAAATCGAAGCAATAGGAATAAATGAAGATCCACTAATGGTTGCAGGAATAATGATGGCACAAGCAATGAAAATTTATAAGTCAATATTACCTGAAGATGAATTCAAATCATTAACTAATCACATATCAGAAACTGCTGACAGTATTTCAATTGAAACGCCAACGCTAAACTAATTTTGGAACAAATAACCGTTAAGGTTAAAGATAATGCTTTTATCTATATTGACTGTGATGATAAGGGAATTATACAAGAGCTAGCAGAATACTTTACATTCTATGTTCCTGGCTATAAGTTCATGCCTCAATTCAGAAATAAATTATGGGACGGAAAAATTCGCCTCTTTAATTTACGTGATCAATCTTTATATGCTGGTTTATTTAAATATATAAAATCGTTCTGTTTAGAAAGAGATATAGAACTTACATCTGTATTAAGAGAACCACCAAGTAAATACAACCTTCCTGGGATGGATTATCCTGCTCCATTAGATTGGATATCATGTGCAGCACCTTTAAGTCTACCATTTGAACCAAGAGATTATCAGTTAGATGCTGTTGAACATGGATTACGTACACGATCAGGATTATTAGTAAGTCCTACAGCTTCAGGTAAATCAATGATAATATATCTTCTTATGAGGTATTTCTTAGAACACAATGATGATAAGTGTTTAATAATTGTACCTACTACTTCACTTGTTAAGCAAATGTATACAGACTTTGCTAAGTACTCAGAAAATGATAAACGTTTTTCTCCAGATGAAGATTGTCATGAAATTATGGCAGGACTTGATAAAGGCCATAAGACTAAAAGAGTTTATATATCTACTTGGCAATCAATATATAAAATGCAGAAGGGATACTTTGAAAATTTTGGTATGGTTGTAGGAGATGAAGCACATAACTTTAAAGCTAAATCATTAACAAGTATATTAACTAAATGTACTGAGGCTCGATATAGATTTGGATTAACAGGTACATTAGATGGTACACAAACACATAAATTAGTTTTAGAAGGTTTATTTGGAGCTCATAAACATGTCACTACATCTAAAGCTTTAATGGATAGAGGAGATCTTGCTAATTTAAATATTGATATATTATTACTTAAACATAAAGAAGAAGATTGTAAAGAAGTAAGTAAGATGAAATATCAAGATGAAGTTGAATGGATTGTTACATCATCTAAACGAAATAACTTTATAAAGAATTTAGCAATAGATTTAAAAGGTAACACCTTAGTATTATTTCAATTTGTTGAAAAGCATGGTGAACCATTATTTAGATTAATAGATGCTTCAGTAGAAAAAGGAAGAAAAGTATTCTTTGTATCTGGTAAAACATCAGCAGATATACGAGAAGAAATTAGAGGTATAACTGAGACAGAGAAGAATGCTATATTAGTATGTTCATATGGTACATTTTCTACAGGTGTAAATATAGTTAACTTACATAATATAATTTTCGCTTCACCAAGTAAATCACAGATAAGAGTATTGCAATCAGTTGGTAGAGGATTACGTAAGTCTGATCAAGATACAGTACTATATGACATCGCAGATGACCTGCATTGGAAGGCTAATAAGAATTATACTTTAAATCATAGTGCTGAAAGGGTTAAAATATATGCTAAAGAAAGGTTTAAATTTAAAATACACGAGGTTAAATTATTATAAATAGGTATATGGATGATATAGAAAACAAATTTCCACTAACACTAGAGGATGTCCCTGTTAAGATGCTTAAATTAGTATCAGGGGAATCTATTATTGCGTATGTGCATGATGGAGATGATGATAGTATTTCTATTGAAGAACCGATGCGCCTCTCGATTGAAGAGGATCAGCAGTTGGTTTTCTCTCCATACTTACCATTTTCTGATAATACTCTACATCATTTAGATATGCATAACGTAATGCTTGAGTCCGAGGTTAGTACAGATATTAAAGGATTTTATATGAAAATATTATTAGATCAGGTTGAAGGATTAGATACTCCAAATCAAGCTCCATCAGTAACAACGATGAAAGGAACTAATACCCTACATTAATTCTATATCCAGTCTCCCCAGAGTACTATCTTATTATACCATACAAAAGGCTGAAAGTAAACAGCTAACGGAAAATAAATATGCAAATAACCTCTAACGC
>TARA_B110000914_G_scaffold77296_1_pt1 | contig 9680 bp, 13 predicted proteins | sample TARA_B110000914 | Tara Oceans TARA_B110000914 (sample SAMEA4397983) | marine metagenome | biome: Polar Biome; feature: [MES] marine water layer (ENVO:01000295) within the mesopelagic zone...; material: water (ENVO:00002006), including particulate matter (ENVO:01000060) such as......
TTGGCCCTGTGTAATCTTTTTACGTTCTGAAGACCATTATATAAATTGACATTTAAATTTAAATTCATTGATGAGAATTGAGTAGTGAAATTCTCTAAAAGACCAGTTGTTATGTTCTGATTTAAACCGACATTCCAAGAATGACTACTGCCAATATTTACATTAGGTAAAAAATTTCCAATTGCTCCTTGCTTATCAATTTCTGAACCAGCGTAATCTAACTTTGATTGTTTTATAGAAATATTCTTTTCTAATGCTCTATTTACACAAGCTTCTAGAGTCCATGTCTCTTGAGCATATTGAATATTAGAGCAAATAAAAAATATTACTAAAGTTTTTAAAATTTTCATATTTATTATTTTTCTATATAATTTAGTTTTTATATTCTTAGTCTTCTTCTTCAATCTTTCCTCTTTTATCTGGCTCTGTTTTATTCCAAACTTTAATTTTATCGGTTTTTGATACTCCTTCAATCAGCTCCACATTAACTCCATCTGAAATGCCCAATTTAACATCTTTTCTAATAAATTTTTGATCAGAAGTTTCAATTTCTACATACGGATTTTTTGTTTTAGAATCGTACTGTAATAACGATTCGCTAATTGCAGTAATATCAACCTTTCTTTGAGTTACTATTGAAGCATTCGCACTATATCCAGCCCTTATAACATATTCATCATCTAGATAAACTTCTCCTTCAATTTTAAACTGAATAGCCCCGGCTACTTCTGTTCCTTTAGGAGCAATTAATCTTAATTTAGCATTATATTCTTTATTTTCTATAGCTCCCAAAGTTATTATTAATGGCATATCTACACTCAACTTACCAACTTCTCCTTCATCAACCTGGCCTTCAAAAATCATCTTATTTAAATCGGCAATAGTAGCAATGGTTGATCCTGCATTAAAAGTATTAGCCTGAATAACTTGATCCCCTTCTTTAACAGGAATTTCTAAAATAGTTCCTGAAACGGTGGCTCTAACATTCGTGTTTGTTATAGTTGAAACTCCAGAAGAACCTAATTTAATTATCTGTAAATCACTTTTAGCATTTGACAGATTTTGCATGTCTTGATTATATCTTAGAGTGACTGAATTAAAATCTTGTTCAGAAATAATTTCTTTAGCAAAAAGAGCTTTATTTCTTTCAAATTCTATCTTAGAATTACTTAAAACAATTATTGCACTTTTCACTCTCCCTTCAGCACTATTTAAGGTTTGTTCGTTTGGAACTACTTTAATTCTAGCTATTAAATCTCCTGCTGAAACTTCATCTCCCTCTTCAACTAGTATTTTCTGTATTATTCCTGCAATTTGAGGTACAACATTAACTTCATCTTCAGGTAAGACTTTTCCTGTAGCTACAATTTTATCTTCAATTGTAGCTGTAATTAGAGTCTGCGTATCATACACAATTGATGATTTACTATTTGATTTAATAAAAAAAGCACTTGCATATAATATTCCCAAAACAAGTGAGGTAATTCCAATGTATTTTAAATATTTCATATCTATTAATTAAATTATTATTCTTCTCTTAATGCGTCGATTGGTTTTATGCTAACAGCTCTTTGGGCTGGTATAATTCCTATTAATGTTCCAAGTATAACCATAAGTCCTAGCGCCCCTAAAACATAAGGAATAGGTACTGTTGGGTTAGTGTATGGGAAATCTGTCATGTCTATTGTGTATGCATTAATTCCAGACAATACAAATGCTCCCAATATTATTCCAATTATACCTGCTAGAATAGTTAAAAAAACCGATTCTAATATGATTTGAGTTCTTACTTCTAATGGAGTGGCTCCTAAAGCCCTTCTAATTCCAATTTCTTTGGTTCTTTCTTTTACAGAAATAAGTAAAATATTACCTATTCCGATCACACCTGCTAAAATGGTAGCAATGCCAACCACTAAAGATAAAAAGGTAAGCCCATATGCGAAATTCATTGTTTTTTTAAAAACTTCCCCTAGATTAAACCCACCTATTGCACGCTCATCATTTGGATCAACTTTATGTATTTGTTTTAAAGTGGTTCTTATCTCTTTCTCTACTTTAACGCCATCTATGTCTTCATCAGCAGCAATCATAAAAAATGCCACATCGTCTCCAGTATTAAATATTTTTCTAAAGGTTGTAAAAGGAATATAAATATCCCCATCATCTCCAAAACCACCACCTTGAACAAATTTATGAACTCCAACTACTCTAAAATTTATTTTATTTATACTAATAAATTCCCCAATGGGATCTTCATCTTTTTCAAATAATTCTAATTGTGTTCTTTCTCCAATAATACATACTTTCCTTTCATATTTAATATCAGATTCATTTATAAATCTTCCCCCATCATATATTTTAGAAGTAGCTATTTTAATATACTCTGGATATTCTCCATATATAGCATAGGTTCCTGATTTAGTGCCTCTTACTATATTTCCTCCAGCTGATCCAAAAATACCAGCCACAATTCTTGGTGCAATAAACTTAATTCCCTTCACTTTCTTTTTTAAAACATCTGCATCTTGAATTTTTAAAGTAATATTTCTATTTGATTTATATCCTGCATAAGGCAGGCTTGTTGATTGAGCCCAAATAAAAATACTATTTGAGGCAATGGATTGAAAAGCTCTCTCAAAGCCATTATCAAGACCTTTAGAGGATCCCGATAAAGTTATGAATATAAAAATTCCCCAAAGAACACCTATCATAGTGATAATGGTTCTAATTTTATTTTTTTGGATAGATCCAAAAATTTCTTGCCAGGTATCTTTATCAAATAATCTTTTCATCTTAACTATCTCTTAAAGCCTCAATTGGTTTAATTCTGGCTGCCCTTTGTGCCGGAAGATATCCTGCAAAAGCACCAAAAGCTATTAATACTACAGTAGCCAATATTCCCGTTAAAAGATCTATAAAAGGATCCGTTATGAAATACTGTTCTTCTAATTTATCGCCAATAAAATTTAAAAATGCTATTCCTGTAAAAAGTCCAATATATCCAGAAATTGTTGTAATAAAAATCGCTTCTTGAAGAATCATTCCAATAATTGATTTTGGAGTTGCTCCAATTGCTTTTCTAATTCCTAATTCCTTTGTTCTTTCTTTAACTACAAAGACCATAATGTTGGATATCCCAATTATTCCAGCCAATAAAGTTCCTATTCCTACAAATGATATTATGTATTGTAAAACCGAAGCAAATTGATCATTTTCTTTCAACTCAGATGCTGCACTCCTTATGAAAACTCCTCTAGGATCCGTAGGGGCAATATTTTTCCTTTGTTTTATATATTTCCTTAATTGATTTTCGAAAGCTACAGCTCCACCGTATCCTATTTCAGGTTTATAAGAAATAATTATTTGACCTACCTTATCAGTACTTTTTTGAATCAATTGAATAGTCGTGTATGGAGCATAAATGATTCTTTCTTCATTATCTCCACCATCATCTTGAAAAACACCAACAACTTTCCATGATCTTCCTCCTCCAGAAATAAATTTTCCAATACCATCTTCACCTTTAAACAAATCTTGTTCAACTAATCTGCCTATAACAACATTTCTTTCTTTATTATCTATATCTAAGCCATTAATGTACCTTCCTTTCATCATTATAGTCATCTCATTTTTTTGATGAGAAGGACCAACCCCTCTAATTGAATAATTGTTGGACTCTAGCTTGTATCCAATATTCCCACTAAATGAAATTCTAGGAGTGATTCCTTCAATATAAAATTCAAATCTAGAAGATATTTCTTTTAAATCATCATTATCAAACTCAATCAATCTATTAGCCTCATAACCCATATATGGTTTAGAAGTCCTTCCTGACCTTAACCACATAGTGTTTTTTGCATCATCCTCAAAAAAATTTTCGAAAGTATTTCTAAGACCATTTCCAAAACCAAATAATACTACAAAAATTAGTATACCTAAAGCCACAGTGAATCCAGATAGAAAGGTTCTTAGTTTATTCTTTCTAATTGTTTCAAAAATTTCTAACCAACGATCTCTACTAAACATTAAATAGCTTTTACCATTTTATTTTTTTTGTCTTCCATTATAATTCCATCTTTTAAACGAACTATTCTCGTACACATTTTTGCAATATCTTCTTCATGAGTAACAATTAAAATTGTTTTACCAGTTTGATTTATCTCTTGAATAAGTGCCATTACTTCTTCTGAAGTTTTAGAATCCAAAGCTCCTGTAGGTTCATCTGCCAAAAGGACTTTCGGTTTAGAGACCATAGCTCTAGCAATAGCCACTCTTTGTTTCTGACCTCCAGATAATTCACTTGGCAGATGAGTAGCCCATTCTTTCAAGCCAAAATCATCTAAATACTTCAATGCTGAAGCTTCCCTTTCTTTTCTTTTTACACCTTGATAATATAGTGGAAGTGTGACGTTCTCTAAAGCAGTTTTATAATTAATCAAATTAAAAGATTGAAAAACAAATCCAAGAAACTTATTTCTATAATTAGCAGCTTTTGTTTCATCCAAATCTTTAATTGGAACTCCGTCCAATTCATAAGATCCTTTATCTAATAGGTCTAACATCCCAATAATATTTAATAAAGTAGATTTTCCTGAACCAGAAGATCCCATTATAGCTACCAACTCTCCTTCTTCTACTTCAAAATTAATGCCCTTTAATACATGTAAAGAGCTAGCACCCATTTTATAAGACTTATGTAAATCTTTTATTTTAATCATATTCTCTTGATTGTTATTTTGTTTTATCAATAATAGTGCCCAAATTTACTTTTTTTTATTGAATGTTTTATATGATTGCAGTTGAGAAAAAAACTCCTCTAATGATCTGGATCCTTTTTTAGTTATAGAACATTCTGTTTTAGGATAATTTTTTTCAAAATATTTCGTTATTTTAATTAATCCCTTATCATTTAGCTTCTTAAGTTGAATACTTAAATTTCCTTTTGTAGCATTAGTAACTTCAATTAATGCTTTAAATTTACAATGCTCAACAGTCATCAAAAAAGATATTATCTTGAGTCTTATTGGATTAAAAAGTAATTTTTCTATTTCCTTATTCATCTTTTTTTTTGAAAATATAGAGCAACCCCTGGAAGCAACATTCCAAAAGTAATCCCAACTACATTAACTAAAAGAAAATTTAAACCAGGAACAAAGTAGGTATAGAGAGTAAAGATTATTAATAAAATTCCACCTAAAGTTATCTTATTGAATTTTATAATTAAACCAGACATCATCAAAGTCATTCCAAGTAAAAATAAAATATCCTGTACCGGGTTTACATTATTGAGTAACGATATAATAACAATAGCTATCCATGAAACCACAAATACTCCCCATATGATTTTAATTACTCTACCAAGTATAGTTTCGTATCCAATTTTATTTCCAATTTTAATGTTATAATAGGTTGTGTAAATCATTCCTAATAATGGAAATAATACCCAATATATTGTTGAAGAGTAATAGCTAAATTGAACTAGGTCTGGAAAAAAATAATGAAATACACTCATGGAGATAATTAATAATCCCCAAAATATAAGGTTATATCCAAGAGGCTTTAAGCTGAATTTTGTTTTAGCTATTGTCTCATTAATAATTTTAATTTGCTCTTCGTTTGTCATAGTTATATGTTTTAATTTAATACAAATATAAACTAGTTTATTTTATAAACCTAATTTGATTTATATTCATACATGTAAGAAAAGTCATCATAAATCCAGTTTGGCAATAAATCTAAATCTTGCATATCTATAATTATTCCTGGAATTGAAAGAGCAGTAAATCCTAAAAAGACAAACCACATAAAAAACAATAGCATAAATAAATAAGAATTAGATTTTTTATTAAACATTACATAAATAGCAGATAAAAAAGATATTAAAATGGTTAAAACAAGACTAATACCTAAGACTATTATAAAATAGTCAGGCACTGCATTTAATAATTCATAAACGTAAAACTCAGAATCGTTTTGAGGAGTTATTTGATTAAATAAATTTGCTAAAAGAACTAGTAATAAAATTCCAGATGCACCAGCTATTACACCAATTGTAATTATAAATATAGCTTTAAAAAATATAATAACTATCCTTAAAATTGCATTAACCAAAGGGGCTAAAAGTCTAAAAGGGAATAAGAATATTCTTACAATTGTACTTTCAGATTTATTTAGATTTCTTGTTTTTTTTTTTAGAAAATCTTCAATATTTGATAAATTTATATTGAATCCTGACATATTCATTTTTTGACCAATAGTTTTAGCCTCCTTAGTGAATGCCCATAATAATAAATAAAACAAAAGTCCAGCTCCTCCAAAAAACAAACTTCCAAAGAAAATAACTCTTATCAAATTAGCATCAATCTTAAGGTAATTAGAAAGTCCTTTAGCTACCCCTCCAATTATTCCATTCTCTTTATCTCTAAAAAGTATTTTTCTCAAATTAGGATCAAAATCTTTAGAGGGAACTCCTAACCATAAAATTATATATATAATTAAATTTAGAGGAACAGCTATAAAAAACACTACTCTTACTATAATCGGGTCTATTTTAAAGTATTCCGCAATTCCTGAACAAACTCCGGCTATAATTCTATTACTTGTGTCCCTATACAGCTTATTATTTACTTCACTTTTATCGTTATTGTTTTCTGTATCTACCCCATCATAAATTTCTTTAAAATCGTCTAATGTTCCCATGATTTTAATCATATTCTTAACATCATTTAAATCAATACTTTTTTTAAAATCTGATGTTTTTGAAGAAAAATTTTCAGCTATTCTTAATTCAAAATCTTTAATTATTTCTCCCTCATTATCAATTGTATTAAAATAAGTTTTTATTGAATCTAAATATTTATATAAAATTTCATAAGCATCTTCATCAATATTAAAAATTGAATGACCTATGTTAATTGTATGTGTTTTTTTCATTTTATTTTTTTGTATTTAAAAGTTTCTTGACAGAGCTATTTATTTCGTTCCATGAAACTATTAATTCCTTTATATAATTAATTCCTGATTCAGTAATTGAATAATACTTTCTTGGCGGACCCTGTTTAGACTCTTTCCATTCATACTTTATATACCCAGATGTTTTAAGGCGATTTAAAAGTGGATAAACCGTTCCCTCTACGACAATTATTTTAGAATTTTTTAATTCTTCTATAATATCGGAAGTATAGACTTCGTTTCTTGAAATAATTTGCAAAATACAAAATTCCAAAAGTCCTTTTCTTATTTGAATTTTAAAATTATCTGTATTCAATTTGGTTTAAATCTGAATTATTCGATCTCTTTTTTTTCAATTGTTATGATAATTATCTTTTTATCATTCTCTTCTTTTTCCTCAGAAATAATAGTCCATTCGCCTTGAAGACCGTCAATATTTTCTCCATCAATTGTTAAATGAATATCATTTTTAACACTAACAGCAGGATTTACTCTGTTAAAACAGGAAGTTAATGATAAGCTAAAGGCAAATAGAATAAATAATAGTTTTTTCATTTGTTTTAATTTTTAATTTTTCTTTTAATAATAGTGACAGTAATTACTATAAACAATAGTAAAACAATCAAGCCAATTAAATCTTTCCATAGAATAAGCTGTTCCATAGTGTATTTTTATATTGTTCTGAAGCGTCTTTGTGTATTCCATTTAACGCTTCTACAATCACCTAACATATTTAATCTTGAAACTTTATTATTAAAATTGTTTCTTGTTTCATTAAGTTGATTGTTTTCATTCTTATAATTCATAATTGAAATTTTATTGTTTATTTAATCTTTATATATACAATACATAGTACTATGCATTACATAGTAGCAAATGTAAAAAAAAATATTCATAATCAAACTTATTTTTTAAAAAATTTTAAATAGAGAAAATAAAGTGTAAATGCACCAAGTATATATGGGATAATCATCAAATAGACAATGCCATCATTTAAGCTTTCTGCAGCTTTTTGATCAGCTCCAGATTCCAAAACAGCTCGGCACATAGCACATTGTAAGTCAATTAAACTCATTTTAATAATATGGTGAAATCATTAAATAAACAACCACACCTGTAACAGCAACATACAACCATATTGGAAAAGTAATTTTTGCTATTTTTTTATGTGGATCAAACTCAGATTGAATTGCTCTAACATAACTAGTTAATACAAGTGGGATAAGGACAATTGATAATATAATATGTGATATTAAAATAAAATAATATAAATAAGCAATCGCTCCTTCTGCGCCAAATGGAGTTGGATCTGAGGTCATGTGATAAGCTATATACATCACTAAAAAAACTAATGAAAGACCAATACAGGTTTTCATAAGCCTTTCATGTAATGCTCTTTTCCCAGACTTAATTGCTCTTAAAGCTAGAATTAAAAGTAGTGCAGTTAAGCCATTTATAGTAGCATAAATAGGAGGTAAAAAGGATAGTGGTTCAACATCAGGTATTCTAACTGTAAATAGAATAGCTACAACAACTGGTATTGCTACTGAAACTATTTTGATCCAAATCCCATATTTAGTTTCATTTGCCATTACTCTATTTTTAATAATTGTTTAATGTCCTGTTCAATCATCTTTATTCCTTGATCAAAACTATCTTCATTATTAATTCCAAGGTAGTACACTAAAGGCACCCCATACTGATTAACCCTTGAACGAATATACCCGTTTTGATCAATAAGAGCAAAGAATCCTTGATGCTCAAAACCACCTTCAACTTCTGGATTGATTGATGAGAAAATATTGAATCCTGCATTTGATAATCCATATATCTCAGAAATTTCACCAGTTAAAAAATGCCAATTTTTAGATTTGACTTCTATAAGCTCTGAATACTTTTTTAAAACTGTAGGAGTATCATTTTCTGGGTCTATAGTAAAAGATACTATTCCGAAATCTTCTCTTTCACCAAACTTATCGTCTAAAATTTTCATGTTTCTATTCATCTCTATGCAAATAGACGGACATTTAGTAAAGAAAAACTCAGCAACAAAAACTTTTCCATTAAAATCTTCATTACTAATTAATAAACTGTCTTGATTTAAAAAAATAAACTCAGGAACTTTTCTTTTTTCTCCATTAAGTTTTATGAAACTCAAAACATTTGATTTGGTTAATCTTGTGTTTTCAGAAATGGACTGTTTTTCGATTCGGTCCATTATTTTTGGGAAAAATAAAATTCCAAAAATTAAAATAATAAATGAAATTCCTATATAAGAATACTTTTTCATTTAAGCTGATCTTTGTAAATATTGTTCTTTTTAAGAGCCATTCTGTATTCTGCTAAAATAACCTTTACATCATCTACCATATTATTATTTATATCCGCAACAGATCTAGAATCATACCCATATTTGGTGTCTTCATTATCATCTCGTCCTCTTAATTTACCATCTCTATCAATAATAAAAACATAAGGTGTTCCAAGATTTAAATCAAGATTGAAGTCTGTTTTCAAACTTTGAAAAACATCTAGAATATTCTGATCACTAATGGTAACAAAACTCCAATTAACAAGATCAGTATTGGTTCCTTTTTTTAATTCATTTTTTAACTGATTTGTTAATTCTTCCGTTCCATCAGGCTGAATCATTACAAACTGAAAATCATTAAACTTATAAAATCTTTTATATATTTTTTGATTAAGATTTAACGCATCACCATGTTTGT
>TARA_B110000914_G_scaffold709_1_pt1 | contig 9669 bp, 6 predicted proteins | sample TARA_B110000914 | Tara Oceans TARA_B110000914 (sample SAMEA4397983) | marine metagenome | biome: Polar Biome; feature: [MES] marine water layer (ENVO:01000295) within the mesopelagic zone...; material: water (ENVO:00002006), including particulate matter (ENVO:01000060) such as......
TTCAACTTCAACTTCAACATCAGGCGTAGATACAGCTTCAGTGTTAGAACTAGCCTCAACCACTGCCGTAGGCAAAACTTCTACTTGAACCAAAGCTTCGGTGCTTAGCGCTTCTTCAGCAGGGCTGACACTCGCCACTGCTAAGATTTCTTCAGTTTGTGGTTTAGGATTACTGCGCTTGCCACTGCGATCACGACGACGTTTTTGATCACGGCTACGGTTGGCATTGGACTCAAAGGCTTCCTCGGGTACAGGCACTACAGGTGTCTGTGTTAAAGGTTCTACGGCTTCGACTGCCTTAGGCTCGCGATGCTTATTGCGAGTGTCTTGGCGGCGATTATTGCGCTTATCATCAGCATTACGTTCATGCTTACGTTCTTCATTACGACCTTCGTTACGAGAATCAGCATTACCTTCGTGACGTGAAGCGCTCCGCGAATCAGTATTACCTTCATTGCGCGAAGCATTGCGAGAGTCCGTATTGCTTTCGTTACGCGAAGTGTTGCGAGCATCAGCACCGCCTTCATTACGGGTATCATTACGTCGATTACCGTTACGTCCACGACGACGATCATCGTTTTGGTTGCGATTTGGAGTGTTGCGAGCACCATTACGTGACTCGTTGCGCGAAGAAGGGGTTTTAGCGGGCGCTTTTGCAACTACTTTTGCCTTAGGCTTGCTGCTAAATAATCCACCTAGCACACTCATGATACGTGCACCTAAACCAGGCACCTTAGTGGGCTTAGCTGGGGCGATACTGGCCTTAACTGGAGCCGAAGGTTCTGATTGCGGGGCTGGTTTGGCTGGCTGAATGCTTTGCACGGCAGGCTTTTCCGTAGCGAGCGGTGTTTTGGCATCAAACTCTTTGGCGTCAAAATGATGTTGAGCCAAGTCTATTTCGTAGCTCGTTTCACTGGCTTGGGCCGCTTCATGGTCATCTCGTAAACGACTGACTTCAAAATGTGGCGTATCCATTTGAGGATTTGGAATAATAACAATGCGCACACCTGCCGTTTTTTCAACTTCTAAAATTTCAGCACGCTTCTCGTTGAGAAGGTAAGTGGCCATGTTAACTGGCAGTACCACACGAATTTCAGCGGAGCGGTCTTTGCTTGCTTCTTCATTGATTAAACGAATAATAGACAAAGCTAATGATGCGACATCACGAATACTGCCTTGGCCACTGCAACGGGGGCAAACAATACCAGAGGTTTCACCTAGTGATGGACGTAAACGTTGGCGTGACATTTCCATTAAGCCAAACCGAGAGATGCGGCCAACCTGCACGCGCGCCCGATCTAATTTGAGGCTATCACGTAGTTTATTTTCCACGGCGCGTTGATTGCGCATTGGGCCCATGTCAATAAAGTCGATTACTACCAAACCACCCATGTCACGTAAACGTAACTGGCGAGCAATTTCTTCAGCGGCTTCTAAGTTGGTATTGAGGGCGGTTTCTTCAATATCGCTGCCCTTAGTGGCACGAGCTGAGTTAATATCGATAGACACTAACGCTTCTGTTGGATCGATTACAATGGCGCCACCAGAGGGGAGTGTGACTTCACGTTGAAAGGCAGTCTCAATTTGTGATTCAATTTGGAAGCGATTGAACAACGGGATTTCTTGGTCATAGAACTTGATCTTGTTCTCATAACTCGGCATTACTTGTTGCACAAAACTTAATACGTCTTGGTAAACTTTAGGCTCATCGATCAATACTTCGCCAATGTCCTGACGCAAGTAGTCACGCATCGCCCGAATGATAACGTTACTTTCTTGGTAAATTAAGAATGGAGCAGCATGTTTGTCTGAGGCTAAAGTAATGGACTCCCACAACTGTTGTAAGTAATCCAAGTCCCACTGAATATCTTCAGCACTGCGACCAATACCTGCGGTACGAACAATCACCCCTGATTCTGCTGGCACAGTGAGTTGGTTCATTACATCGCGCAGTTGCGAGCGTTCTTCACCTTCGATACGACGGGAGATACCACCTGCACGTGGGTTGTTAGGCATCAATACCAAATAACGCCCTGCAAGGCTTATAAACGTGGTTAAGGCTGCACCTTTGTTGCCACGTTCTTCTTTGTCAACCTGAACAACAATTTCTTGTCCTTCTTTTACCAGCTCACGAATACTCGAACGACCGCTTTGAGACGGGTCTTTAAAGTACTCTCGGGAGATTTCTTTAAGAGGTAAGAAACCGTGGCGTTCTGAACCATAGTCTACAAACGCGGCTTCTAAGCTCGGTTCTACACGGGTGATTCGGCCACGATAAATGTTGGCTTTCTTCTGTTCACGAGCGCCAGATTCAATATCTAGGTCGTACATACGCTGGCCATCGACCAGTGCAACGCGCAACTCCTCGGAGTGAGTTGCATTAATTAGCATTCTTTTCATGGTGTTCAAATTTCTTGAAACCCATCGACCCACGGCAATTAATATGTTTACGGGTGTACCGGGGCTAATAAGCCCTTACGGTGTAGGAAACCACTACCTTCTCGGATAAGTGTAGCTTGCAATGCGCAATCTACACTATGTTATAGGTCTGTTTTATCTAGCATTATCAATCATATAGGTTAACGTGCAAGTTAACTCACCAGCAGCTCAATTTAAATTTAAAGAGGCTCTGTTTATTCTAACGATTTGGCTATTGCCTTTGTGTGCTTGCTTCAGCACCTTAATCTTTTGTTCAGACCAGTCCATGGGTAGGGTACATCTACACCTAACACCTAGCATAAATTAATTCGCCGTAACTGGGTAAAACGGGTTGTTTTACGTTAAATAACTGGGAATACCCCAAGTTACAGCCTATTTCATTTGGATTTTGCGGTGCTAAGTATAAATTAAGCATCAACGTCAAAATCAACGGGCTGGGTTTGTCAGACCCCACCTAAAAATTGGTTAACTGAATTGGGCGATTATATTTGTGCCCAGTAACTGATAAAATGTCAGTTTCAGTGGTCGCTATGTTACCATTCACGCCCTTAGCCCGCAATTAATAAAGCCATTAGTTTTTCATTTATGCCACAAAAGCCGACTCCCCCTCCTCCGTTGACCGCCACCGCTGTTAAATTTGTCTCTATTGATGATGATAGGGCAGGTCAGCGCATCGATAATTTCCTCATGACACAGCTCAAAGGTGCGCCTAAAAGCTTGATCTACCGTATAGTCAGAAAAGGCGAGGTGCGAGTTAATAAAGGACGCATTAAACCAGACTATAAGCTTAAAGATGGTGATATTGTGCGTGTGCCACCAGTTAAGTTGCCAGAGCCTAATGCGCCAGCTGCAGTTGGTAAAGGCTTAGAAAAGCAGTTACGTGAGGCTATTTTATACGAAAGTGCGGGCTTGTTAATCATTAATAAACCCCACGGGTTGGCAGTTCATGGTGGCAGTGGCATTAACCTAGGCTTAATTGAAAGCTTACGTCAGCTATATCCTAATGAACGATCGCTGGAGCTTGTACATCGTTTAGATAGAGATACTTCAGGTTGTATTATGGTGGCTAAAAAACGGTCCACTTTGCGGGCCATTCATGCCCAACTTAGGGAGGGTGGTATCGATAAGGTCTACCAAGCATTGGTCATTGGTGGTTGGCCAAAAGCCTGTCAAAAAGTGGATGCGCCGCTGTTGAAAAACGTAGTGCAGTCTGGCGAGCGCATGGTGCGGGTTGTGCAAGAAGGTAAACGCAGCATTACTCGTTACAGAGTGCTACAAAGCCTAGGTCAGTTTACCTTAATTGAGGCCAAGCCCATTACCGGCAGAACCCATCAAATTCGTGTTCATTGCCAGCATATGGGGCACCCCATTGTGGGTGATCCTAAATATGGTGTGGATGAAGTTAATCAGGCACAGCGACAGTTAGGATTGAATCGCCTGTTCTTGCATGCGGCGCAGTTGCGCTTGGTAGACCCTAGCACGGAAAAGAAAATTGATGTGCGCGCACCCTTAGATCAGCGCTTACAGGCTGCTATCGAGCGCTTGAGCTAGTATTAGACTAATGCGTACTGGTGCTGGTGCTATTGAATTTCTTTAGTTATGCTTTATGCCGTTTAAAAATACATCCCGGTGCACCTCATGTATGACACAGATTTAGATAAAACACAGGCCAACTATCAAAGTCTTTCACCTTTGTCGCTGCTTAAGCGGGCGGCTGAGGTGTACCCTTCTATAGAAGCGCAAGTATACGGTGATATACGCCGCACTTGGTTGCAAACTTATCAGCGTTCGTGTGCCATGGCTAATGCCCTAAAAAACCGAGGCGTTAGTCTAGGAGATACGGTATCCGTAGTGTCCCATAATGGTCCAGAGTTATTTGAGTCGCACTATGCAGTACCCATGGCTGGAGCAGTGCTTAATGCCATCAACACCCGTCTCGATGCCGCTACCATTGGTTTTATTTTTGATCATGCCGAAACCAAAGTGGTATTTGTAGACCGTGAATTTTCTGAGACAGTGGCGCTAGCCCTAACCTTGTGTAAAGCCCAACCTTTGGTAGTGGATATTGACGACCCTACTTTTGAGGGTGGTCGGCTGATAGGAACCTTAAGCTATGAACAGTTGATTGCCGAAGGTGATCAGGAAAGTCATTGGCAAATGCCAGCAGATGAGTGGCAAGCCATTAGCCTAAATTATACATCGGGCACCACAGGCAATCCTAAAGGTGTGGTTTATCACCATCGAGGTGCCTATCTAACAGCCATGAGTATGGCCCTTAGCTGGGACATGCCCAAATACCCTACATTTATGACGGTTGTGCCCATGTTCCATTGTAATGGATGGTGTTTTACATGGACTACAGCCTTATTAGCTGGCACCAACGTATTCATTCGGCACTTAAAACCAGAAACCATGCTCCAGCTTATCAAACAAGAAAAAGTGACCCACTTTGGTGGTGCACCGATTGTGCTAAATATGATTAATAATGCTGATGATAAACACAAGCAGGGCATCAATCATCAAGTTAAAGTGATGACAGCTGGAGCTGCGCCTCCAGCAGCTGTGATTGAAGCCATGCAGCACTTAGGTTTTGACGTGACCCACGTTTATGGGTTGACAGAAACCTATGGGGCTTGTGTGATCTGTGAATGGCAGCCTCAATTGTGGGATCATTTATCTGCACCAGAACAGGCCGCGTTAAAATCTCGCCAGGGTGTAAGGGGACCAGCCCAAGAGGACCACTTAGTGATGAATACAGAATTCATGACGCCGGTACCCAAAGATGGTGAAACTATCGGTGAAATATGTCTACGAGGCAATATGGTCATGAAAGGTTACCTGAAAAATCCAGCTGCCACGGCTGAGGCTTTTGAAGGTGGGTGGTTTCGTACTGGAGATCTTGCAGTTTGGCATGCAGATGGATATATGGAAATTAAGGACAGGGCCAAAGACATCATCATCTCAGGAGGAGAGAATATTTCTTCAATTGAGGTTGAGAGTGTGTTGTATAGTCATCCTGCAGTGCTAGAAGCAGCGGTGGTGGCTAGACCTGATGAAAAATGGGGAGAGACGCCCTGTGCGTTTGTCACTCTCAAAGCTGATACCTTAGCCACAGAGCAAGACATTATCAGCTATTGTAAGGACAATATGGCGCGCTTTAAAGTACCTAAACATGTTGTGTTTGGGCCTTTACCAAAAACGGCAACTGGTAAAATACAGAAATTTTTGCTGCGTAACATGGTGCCCGCATAACAAAAATAAGGTAGAATTTTAGCCGCTATCTAAACTCAATGGTTTGGATTATTGTTAATTGTTAGAGATGTATAAACCCAATGGATGACCGTATCGATACCGCTAAACTACACAAGATTGCTAATGAACTTATGTTCTCTGGCGAACAAATAAGTGTGCAAGCTATCGCCGATAAAATGCTTATTGAAGCTAATGAAGAATTGAGTAGACAACTTGAGCATTGGTGGATTACTCAAGAAAGTAGGGTTTCTTTTCGCCGCAGTATCAGCCCAAATAATCGTCCAGATGTGCCCGAAACAGTGTACCAGTCCGTGCAGTTGATTTGGGAGAATGCCCTCAAAGATGCACGTTTAGAACTTGAATTACATTCGAAAAATGATCATCTAGTGAGTGCTTCTGGTATTGCCTTGGAAGATGAACTGTATTTGTCTAAAGCCCAGCTAGAGGCGATAGAAGGCTCCAACCAACGCTTGCGCGTTCAGTTGAGTGAAAGTCAAAATAACGTTAAAAAACTGGAAGCCGAACGTGCGATGTTGCGCAGTAACTTGCAGTCTTCCGAAACTAACGTCAGTTCCATGAACCATAAAGTATCTGAGGCTAATGCTGAAATGCAGCGCGCGCAGACCAGTAGTGAAGAAGCTAAGAAACAGCTCGATAAGCGCATGAAAGAAGAGGTCAGCCGCCATCAAGCCAGTATGAGCAAATTAGAGACCAAGATAAGCTATTACCGCCATCAATTAGACAAGCTGCGCGATGACTTTAATAAAAAGGAAGTGGCTCTAAATGCGCAAGTGCAAGACTTACAAGGCACCGTAGCCAGAAGTGCCGTTACCCATGACACTCAGTTTAGCCAGATTCGCAGCCAGGAAGAAGAATTGCGTAAATATCGTGGAGAGATTACTAGCCAATCTCGCCATATGTCACAATCTAACAGTCAAGCCTTGGCATCGACAAATCGATTGAAACGCCTAGAAGATGGGCTGCAACAACGTGAAGTTGATATAAAAGAATTGAAAAAGCGTACTATTTTAGATAAGTCTGATGCCTCAAGGCGTGAGAAAGATTTAAGAAAGCTAATAAAATCTCGAGAAGTTGAAAGTGGTGCAGTCAGCAATAAACTCAATGAACTGCAACGCACAATTATTGCCCGTGAAGAAGAAATTAGGCGTTTAACGGCTAAGCTATAACCCCTAAGTGGATCTCACACTAGGCTTTTTTGTCGACCATCATAGAAGCAGTGCCGTCAGCGACCAATTTGTCCTTTACAAAACACTGGGTTTTTAAGCTCACGCGGCCGCGGCGCTGGTTTATTTCTTCTACCGTCACCGTTGCCACAACCGTGTCGTCTATAAACACAGGGGCTCTGAATTTAATCTGTTGATCTAAATAGATACATCCAGGTCCTGGTAATTGCGTGCCTAGCACCGTAGAAATTAAACCTGCACTCATCATACCGTGGGCAATGCGCGCTTTAAATGGAGTGGTGGCAGCATAGTCTGCGTCTAAGTGAACCGGATTAGAATCACCGGTTACCGCAGCAAAGGCTTCAATGTCTTTTGCTGTGATGGTTTTTTTGTAGCTTGAAACCATACCAATACTTAAATCTTCTAAATAATACCCGTGTTGGTTAGTCACATGTTGCTCCTTTAAAAGTTGTCTCGTGAGTTCTTCGTGGAACCCTTGGGTCAGCATCATAGGCATTATTTCTCTTGGCTACAAATGTTAGGCTAAAATTAGCTTAAATCAGTCCCATATCAAATTACACCGTAATATAAAAGAGCGACTAACATGAGTGAATACCAAGCCCCTTTAGAAGAAATGAACTTCGTCATTAATCGCTTGCTTGATTTGCCTAACTTTGCCGTAGCGGTTGGCAATGAAGACGCCAGTGAAGACTTGCTACAAGCGGTATTATCAGAAGCTGATAAGTTAGCCAGCCAAGTATGGTCGCCTATTAACTATACTGGAGATCAGCAGGGCGTTAACTTGACTGCGGACGGTGTTCAGGCGGCTAGTGGTTTTAGAGAAGCCTATCAAGAGTATGCTCAAGGGGGTTGGAGTAGCCTCTACTTTAATGAGCAATACGGTGGACAAGGGTTACCCTTCACTTTTTCTATGCCCGTGTCAGAAATGATGAATGCGGCCAATATGGCGCTTGCGCTTTGCCCTATGCTAACTGCAGGGGCTACTGAAGCCATTGCTGCCCATGGCAGTGACAGTTTAAAAGAGATCTATTTAGCTAAAATGATTAGTGGTGAGTGGACCGGCACCATGAATCTTACTGAGCCCCATGCCGGCACAGATTTGGCTGCCATAACTACCACCGCCACCCCAGACGGGGAACACTTCCGGGTTAAAGGTCAAAAGATCTATATCACTTGGGGTGATCACGACATGACGGGGAACATTATTCACCTAGTGTTAGCCAAGTTGCCTGACGCGCCAGACGGTGTCAAAGGCATATCCTTGTTTTTGGTACCTAAGTTTTTGGTTAATGCAGACGGCAGCTTAGGTGATCATAATGATGTGTATGCCATCAATGTTGAGCACAAGATGGGCATTCACGCCAGCCCAACATGCGTAATGAGTTATGGCGACAATGGCGGCGCCATTGGTTATCTTGTGGGTCAACCCCATCAAGGTTTAGCGGCCATGTTTACCATGATGAACAACGAACGTTTACTCGTTGGTTTACAAGGAGTTAGTCTATCAGACCGGGCCTATCAAGGGGCCTTAGAATATGCCCGTGAACGAGTGCAATGTGCAGCTCCTGGTACTAAGCAGCGTGGTACGATTATTCACCATCCCGATGTGCGCCGTATGTTAATGACGATGCGCAGTATTACTGAAGCATCTCGAGCCATTGCTTATGTGACTGCTGCGCAGATTGATTTAAGCCAACTGTCAGCTGATGCAGCCACCAAAGGCTTAGCCCATAAGCGCGTTGGGTTACTCATTCCCATTGTTAAAGGTTGGTGTACTGAAGTGTCGCAAGAGTTAACTTCTTTAGGTGTGCAAATACATGGTGGTATGGGTTTCATAGAAGAGACAGGAGCTGCTCAACATCAAAGAGATGCACGCATACTGACCATCTATGAAGGTACCACAGGCATTCAAGCATTAGATCTAGCGGGCAGAAAAACCCTATACGACCAAGGTGAGGCCATGGCAGACCTAGTGCAACAAATGCGAGATGACTTAACCCTACATGGGCAGGCCATAACCCAGCAGCATCAGGCTGACATGAAGGAAGCCATTGATGGCCTTGAATCCAGCTACCAAACCCTGCTGCAACAAGCCCCCAATGATGTCATGTTTGCTGGAGCCATCAGCTTTGATTTATTAATGTTGAGTGGTTATGTGTGTGGGGCATGGCAAATGATGCGCAGTGCAAGTTTAGTGGCTAAGGAAGAAAACGAGGCCTTTAAAGCCAATAAGTTGGCCACGGTCGCCTATTATTTAGACCATATGCTGCCTCGCTTTGAGTCCCACCGTCGCTCCATTTTAGCAGGCAGTGAAAGTGTGATGGCCATTGGTGCTGGTGATCTTTAATGATCCGAACACCCATCATCAAACCAGATGTCTTTAAAGTTGACCCAGCCTAGACAATTGAGTTGATGCCCCTGCACCCGCTCAGCATGATGCATCTGATGTTGGTGGTGGTACAGGGGGAGGAGTATTAACTCTTGTTGGAGGTGAATGTCCATGTCTCTAAAAGCTTCCATGCGCAGCTCTTTTTTAGCTAAGGCCAGAGCCTGGTCCAATTTTTTGCTAATAATGTTGCAAGGGAGTTTACTTTCACCTATTAATCCTCCCAGTGGCTGAGTATTTCGTACTCGCTGCCCTGAGGTGCAGGCTAAATGTACAAAACGACGCCCAGCTTTAAGGCCGATCAATGGCACGCACCAAGTGTCATGTCTTTTAGTTTAATAGCCAGCGCCATAACATTAGCCTCAGTTGTTGGATTCGGGTTCGGGT